>Ga0207653_10000002_pt1 | contig 270513 bp, 287 predicted proteins | sample KBSK5251metaG_FD_184341 | JGI IMG/M metagenome (GOLD analysis project Ga0207653, IMG submission 184341) | Corn, switchgrass and miscanthus rhizosphere microbial communities from Kellogg Biological Station, Michigan, USA - KBS K5-25-1 metaG... | ecosystem: Host-associated > Plants > Roots >... | reverse complement strand
TGCGAGGCGATCCCGAATGACCTGGATGCAGGACGAGCGAACCACGGCGTCGGCGCAGGATCGATCCGACAGCGCGGGCGCGCACGTCCGGCTGCACCGGGTCTACAAGGTCCACCACATCGGCGACACCGGGGTCGTCGCCCTGGCCGGCGTCGACCTCGAGATCCATCCCGGGGAGTTCGTCGCGGTCGTCGGGCCGAGCGGGACCGGGAAGTCGACGATCCTGCACCTGCTCGGCGGGCTGGATCAAGCGTCCGCGGGCATCGTGGAGATCGACGGACAGGACCTCGCGCTGTTGAGCGATGGCGAGCGCACCCGGTTCCGGGCGGAGCGCGTCGGGTTCGTGTGGCAGGGAGCTGCCCGCAACCTCGTGCCCTACCTCACCGCCGCACAGAACGTCAGCCTTCCTCGATCGATCGGCGGCCGCGTGGAGCGGGTGCGCCCCGACGGGAGCGCGCCGCCCGATGCCGACGCGCTGCTCTCGATCGTCGGACTGGCAGACCGAGCCCGCCACCTCCCGCCCGCGCTCTCGGGAGGCGAGCAGCAGCGCACGGCGATCGCGGTCGCGCTCGCGAACGACCCCGCGCTCCTCCTCGCCGACGAACCGACCGCCGAGCTGGACGGCGAGGCGGCCGCACGGGTCCTGGAGGTGTTCCGTAACGTCAGCCGAGGGTTGGGCGCCACGGTCGTGATGGCCACGCATGACCTGCTCGCCGCGCGGCGCGCCGACCGCCTGGTCCACCTCCGCGACGGGAGGCTCCGCCAGGCGGGGATCCCGCTCCCGCCGCTGGGGCCGGACGGAGCGGTGCGGCTCCCTCCGGACGCGGCGATGGGCTTCGGCGACGCGGAGCTCGAGGCCGACGTCGCGGAGGACGAGGTCGTCATCCGACGCCGTCTGGAGCGTGGCCATGAGTGACCCGCGACCGTTGCTGCAGGCGATCGGGGTCTCCCGGACGTATCCGGGGACGGTGGAGGTCGCCGCCGTCCGGCACGCCTCGCTCGAGCTCCGGGCCCGGGACTTCACGCTCCTGATGGGTCCGAGCGGATCGGGCAAGACCTCGTTCCTCGGGATGCTGGCGGGCTTCGACCCCCCCGATGAGGGCGAGGTCCGGTGGCGGGACACGCCCTTCGATCGGTTCACGCGCGACGAGCTGCTCGCCGTCCGGCAGACCGGGATGAGCGTCATCTTCCAGTCCTACGGTCTCCTGCCGTCGCTCACCGCGGTCGAGAACGTCGAGCTCCCGCTTCGGATCACCGGAACCCGCTTGGATGAGGCGAGGGCGCGGGCGACCGGATGGCTCGAGCGCCTCGATCTCGGTCACCGGCTGAACCATCGGACCTTCGAGCTCTCGGGGGGCCAGCAACAGCGCGTCGCGGTCGCCCGCGCCCTCGTCGTCGAGCCGGACGTGATCCTCGCCGACGAACCGATCGCCGAGGTCGACAGTGAGAACGCCGATCTGATCCTGTCCGCGTTGTGGGAGGTCGTGGTCCGGGACGGCGCCGTGCTCGCGGCGACGCACAACCCCGAGGCGCTCCGCTACGCGAGCCGCGTGCTCTTGTTCCGGGACGGCGTGATCGAGGCGGAAGGGTCCCCGGACGAGGTGGCCGCGCAGCTCACGACCGACTGAACCGATCGGATCAGTCGCGCGCCGGATCGAGCGTGCGGAGATCGACCCCCGGGTCGAGCAGCGCCGCTCGATCCGGCGCCACCTCGCGGCGGATCAGCGGGAGAGCCCTCCGCACGTCTCGAGGCCAGTCGATGCTCACGCACGCCCGCAGCACCCCGGCCGGATCGAGGAAGAAGGCGCAGAACCGACGGTCGTCCAGCGATCCGCGGAGCACCATGTCGTCCGTGAGCGCGACCCCGCCCATCTGGATCTCGGAGTCGTACTGATCTGACCAGAACCAGTGCGGGTCGTCGAACGGAGCGTCGGAGCCGAGCATCGCGCCGGCCACGTGCTCGCCCATCTTGATCGCGTTGTCGAAGTGCTCCACGCGGACGGTCCCGAAGACCGGATGGTCGTGGGTCGCGACGTCGCCCGCCGCGAACACGTTGGGGAACGCCGTTCGGAGGCCTGCATCGACGCGGATCCCGCCCAGCTCGTCCAGCCCTTCGTCCGCCATCACCTCGACGTTCGGCGCCGTGCCGATCCCCACCACGACCAGGTCGCACGCGATCGAGCGACCCCCGCCGGTGATCACGCGCTCGACGCGGCCCGAACCCTCGAACCGCTCGACGTCGTCCCCGAAGATGAGCTCCACCCCATGATCACGGTGGATCATCTCCAGCACGTTCCCGATCCGCGTGCCGAGGATCCGGAAGAGCGCGGTACCGAAGATCTCGACGATCGTCACCTCCACGCCGAGCTGGCGGAGCGAGGCCGCGACCTCCGCCCCGATGAACCCCATCCCCACGACCACGGCCCTGCTCGCGTCGGGGGCCCGGGCGCGGATCGCGTCGGCGTCCGACATCCGCCGGAGCTGCAACACCCCGTCGAGATCGACCCCCGGCACGTCCAGCACCCGGTTCCGGACGCCCGTCGCGACGAGGGCCGCATCGAAGGGGACGCTCCCGCCGTCGCGGACGGTGACGGTGCTTCCACGAGGATCGATCCGCTGGACCGTCGTCTCCAGGCGAACCTCGATCTCCTGCTCCTCCCACCATCCGGGTGGACGGATGAACAGCTCCTCCGCGGGCACCTCCCCGCGGAGGTACGTCTTGGACAACCTCGGACGCTCGTACGGCGCCTCCGGTTCGTCGCCGAGCATGATCAAACGGCCGTCGAAGCCCGCCCCGCGGAGCGTGGCCGCCGCCGTGGCGCCGGTGAGCGAGGCGCCGATGATCACGAACGTCCGGTCGGCCACGGAGGCGTCAGGCCTCGACCTCGATCTGACCATCCTGTTCGCGGACGCCGTAGGTCTTGATCGGCTCGGTGGCCGGACCCTCGATGACCTCGCCAGTCTCCATGGAGAACATGCTGCCGTGGCATTCGCATTGGATCGTCGTTCCGTCGATCTCCCCGCCCATCGATAGGTTGCAGTGGCGGTGCGTGCAGATATCGCTGAACGCGTACAGCGCCGACCCCGAACGCGCCACCGCGACCTCGGCGCCCTTCACCTCGAACGCCTTGGCCGCGCCTTCCTCGATGTCGCCCGTCGCGGCGACGGTGATGAACTCCGCCATGGTTCCCCCCTGGGTCGTGGTCTCCCGAAGCCTACGCGGGAGCGGCCGGGGGCGGTTCTGCTTCGGGATCGTGGTGCGGACCTTCAGCTCCATCGGACCCCGGGCGAACCTCGCGCCGCCTGGCTCGGGCACGCCACACGTAGGTCCCAGCGAGCGCCCCGTAGAAGACCGTCAGCCCGACCATCCCTTCGCGGAACGAGATCGGCAGCAGGACCGGCACGAACGCTCCGACGACCCACGCGGCCTGGAAGAGGACCTCGTAGCGAACGAACACCCGACCGAGCGCTCCTTCGGGCGCGTACCGTTGCATCAGGCTCGCGAAGGCGAGGCGCGCGAACTCTGAGGCAGCCCCGGCCGTGAGCGCGTAGATCGCCAGCAGCGGGGCCCGGAAGAGCTCGGCGGCGACGAGCGCGCCGATCCCCGCGGAGCACACGCACGCGACCACGACCGCCTCCTCTCGGGTCTGCGTGCGAAGGGTCGGGGCGACGATGTCCGCCAGGAACGTCCCCGTGATCCCCGCGCCCGCGACGAGGGCGAAGACCCACGGAGCCACCTCGGCGTCGCGGAGCGCGAACGCCATCAGGAACAGCAGGAAGCCACCGGCCGCGCGGATCCCGATCGCCCCCATCGCCGGCAGCGCGAGCTGGGGGATCCTGCCCCGTGACGCCACGTCCCGCGGGACGTGCGGCGGTTCGGCGAGCCTCCCCGGGTGCGGCAACCGGAACGTGCAGAGCGCCGAGGTCCCGTAGACCAGGGCCGCCGTGTAGATCGGACCGGCGCCGCCGAAGGCCTTCAAAGCCACGAACCCGACGGGAGCCGCCCCCATCGCCCCCGCGACGGCGATCCTCCCGAGCCGCGCGTTGGCGCGCATCAGCCCCTCTTCCTTCGAGGCGTAGGCCATCGTCAATCCGTTCTTCACGAGGCCGTGGATCTTGGACAGGACCAGCATCAACAGGACGATCGGGAAGAGAAGGTTCGAATCCAGCTGTGGGGCGAGGAACAGGGCCAACAGGCATCGGCCGGCCGCGGCCGCGAACGTCACCGAGCGCCGGGGACCGGCACGATCGAGGATCGGAACGATCAGGGGCCCTGCCAGCGCGAGCGGCAGGACGGTGAGGCCGAGGAACAGCGCCACCCGCAGGCGTGACTCCGCGACCGGCACGTGGAAGAAGATCGAGTCGGCGAGCGAGATCGCGAGCAAGGCGTCGCCGGCGACGCTCGTCAGATGGTTCAGGCCGTAGGCGTCGATCGGGTCGGGCGACCGCCACATCCTTTGCAGCGGGAAGACGATGAGCCCCTGGACGGCGCGCACGGCGCCGAGGAGCGCCAGCTGCCACAGCGGAAGGCGACGGGGCTTCCGAGGGGTGGTCCCCACCTGGGAGCTATCCCTGCAGGCGCTCCCGCAGGAGCTCCTGCGCAACTTTCGGGTTCGCGGCGCCTCCGGCCTTCTGCATCAGCTGGCCCACGAGGAAGCCGATGACGCCGTCCTTGCCGCCGCGGAACTTCTCGACGACGTCGGGATGCTCTTCGATGACCTGATCCGCGATGGCCCCGAGCGCCCCCGTATCCGAGACCTGCCGGAGCTCTAGGCGGTCGACGATCTCCGGGATCGGGGCCCCTGACGCGAACGCGTCCTCCAGCGCCTGTTTCGCGCCGGCACCGGAGATCGTGCCGTCGGCGACCAGGCGGACGATGTCGGCGACGTGCCCGGCCGTGAGCGCCCCGTCCGATCCGGCCGCGTTCCGCAGGGCCGCGACGTCCTGGGTGATCCAAGTCGCCGCCGACGCCGGAACGGCGCCGGCGGCGACCGCACCTTCGAAGAGCATGACGGAGGTCCGATCGGCGACCAGCACCCGGACGACCTCGGAGCGCACGCCCAGCGCCTCGTAGCGCGTTCGTCGGGCGCGTGGGAGCTCTGGGAGGGTGGCTCGGATCTCGTCGATCCATCCGTCCGAGGGCTCCAGCGGGGGGATGTCCGGTTCGGGGAAGTACCGGTAATCGAAGGCCTCCTCCTTGGACCGCATCGAGGTGGTCATGCCCGAGCCCTCGTCCCAGTGTCGCGTCTCCTGGACGAGCGGCTCCCCCGACTCCATCGCCTGGATCTGTCGTTCCGTCTCGTAGAGCAACGCCCGCTCGAGGGATCGGATCGAGTTCATGTTCTTGATCTCGACCTTCGTTCCGAGGACCTCGGACCCGGGCGGCCGGACGCTGATGTTGGCGTCGCAGCGCAGCGACCCCTCCTCCATCTTGACGTCGGAGACGTCCAACACCTCGAGCGTCGCACGGAGCTCGCGGAGGTACGCCGCCGCCTCCTCCGGGGTGCGCAGGTCAGGCTCGCTCACGCACTCGACCAGTGGTACGCCGGCGCGGTTGTAGTCGATCAGCGCGTGCTGCGCCTCGTGGATGCGTCCGGACTCTGACCCATGGGTCGTCTTGCCGGTGTCCTCCTCCATGTGCACCCGGGTGATCCCGACCCGTTTCGTCGACCCGTCCGCGAGGTCGATGTCGAGGTGCCCCCCGACGCAGATCGGAAGGTCGTACTGACTGATCTGGTAGTTCTTCGGCATGTCGGGATAGAAGTAGTTCTTCCGGTGGAACAGCGAGTGGGGGGCGATCGCGGAGTCGAGGGCGAGCCCGATCTTCACGATGCGACGGATCGCTTCGGCGTTCGGGACCGGCAACGATCCGGGGTGGCCCATGCAGACGGGGCACGTATTGGTATCGGGCTCGGCTCCGAAGATGTTGCGACATCCGCAGAACATCTTGGTCTGGGTGTTGAGCTCGACATGACACTCGAGGCCGATCACCGTCTCCCACGAAGCCATCGCCGGGACAGCCTATCGAACGGCCTCCCACCCGTATCCTGGGCGGATGTCCGAGCCGAGCCCACCCAGCGCGGCGCGGATCTGGACCGGGCTCGGGGTCGTGTACTTCTTCTGGGGCACCACCTACCTGGCGATCGACCGGTCCAACCAGACGATCCCGCCGCTCGTCGGCCCTGCCGTCCGGTTCGGCGTGGCCGGGGCGATCCTCCTGGGCTCGAGCCGGATCCGACACGGGTGGCGCCGTCCCACGATGCGGCAGTGGCGCTCTGCCGCCGTCGTGGGGTGTTTGCTGCTCTTGGGCGGGAACGCCTCCGTTGCCGTCGCGGAGCACCTCGGGGTGGACACCGGCATCGTCGCGCTGATCATCGCGCTGGTCCCGATCTGGATCGCCTTGATCGACCGGGTGCTCCTGCGGAGCGCTCCCCTCGGGGTGCGGGTCGTCGTCGGGCTGTTCGGTGGGTTCGGTGGCGCCGTCGTGCTCGTGGGAGGACAGGTGGCGGGGCACGTCACCGTGCTGGGGTTGCTGGTGGCGGTCGTCGCGTCGTTGTCGTGGGCGTGCGGCTCGCTCTATCAGCGGAGCGCGCCGATCGCGGACGATCCTCTGCAATCGAGCGGGATGCAGCAGCTCGCGGGGGGGATCGCGATCGGGCTCGTCGCCCTGTTCGCGGGACAGTTCGGCGAACTGCATCCGTCGCAGGTGTCGCGCGAGTCCGCGCTTGCCTTGCTCTACCTGATCGTGTTCGGGTCCCTGCTCACGTTGTCGTGCTACCTGTGGCTGCTCCGCGTTGCGCGGACATCCCTCGTGAGCACGTGCGCGTACGTGAACCCCGTGGTCGCGGTGTTCCTCGGGTGGCTCATCCTCCACGAGCCGATCACGGCGCAGATCCTGGTGGCCGCGGCGGCGATCCTGGCGAGCGTCGCCCTGATCGTCTCGGCGGCCGGCGCGGCTCGCGACGGGGCCTCAGGCGAGGATCGGAGGACGAAGGTCCAGGCCGAGATCGGCTTCGAAGGCTGAGGCCGCCCGCAAGAGCGTCCGCTCCCCCAGCACGGGTGCGGTCAGCTGCAGTCCGACCGGCAGTCCCTGGTCGTCGATCCCGCACGGGACGCTGACGGCCGGCATCCCGGAGAGGTTGGCCGGGATCGTGAAGATGTCGTTCAGGTACATCGCCATCGGATCGTCCACCTTCGCGCCGATCGGGAACGCGGTCGTGGGTGAGGTCGGCGACGCGAGGACATCGAAGCGTTCGAACGCGGCTTCGTAGTCCCGGATGATCAGCGTCCGGACCTTCTGCGCTTGTCCGTAGTACGCCTCGTAGTACCCGGCCGAAAGGGCGTACGTGCCGAGCATCACCCGGCGCTTGACCTCGGCGCCGAAGCCCTCGCCGCGCGTCTCGAACATCATCGCGATGCTGTCGGCATGCGCTCCGCCCGCTCGCAACCCGTACCGCACGCCGTCGTAGCGCGCGAGGTTCGAAGAGCACTCGCTCGGAGCGATCAGGTAGTACGCCGACAAGGCGTACTCCGCGTGAGGCAGATGCGTCTCCGCGACCTCGGCACCGAGGGCCGCAAGCCGTTGCACGGCCGCCTCGACGGCCGTCCGAACGCCCGGCTCGACCCCCTCGCCGGCTGCTTCGGCCACGACGCCGACCCGGAGGCCGGACACACCGTCCTCCAGGCCCTCCGTGTAGTCGAGCCGGCCGCCGTCCAGGCTCGTGGCGTCGTGGGGATCCTTCCCGCCGAGCGCGGAGAGCAGCGTGGCGGCGTCGCGCACGCTCCGCGTCAGCGTGCCGACCGTGTCGAGCGAGGACGCGAACGCGATCAACCCGTACCGGCTGATCAGACCGTACGTGGGCTTCAGCCCGACGACGCCGCACAACGACGCGGGCTGACGGACGGACCCGCCGGTGTCGGTCCCCAGGGCCCAGACAGCTTCCCCGGCGGCGACCGCGGCGGCGCTGCCGCCGCTGGAGCCGCCGGGGACGCGCGCGGGATCCCACGGGTTGTGCACGGGCCCGAACGCCGAGTTCTCGTTGGACGAGCCCATCGCGAACTCGTCGCAGTTCGTCTTGCCGACGAGGACGGCGCCGTCACCCGACAGGCGAGCCCATGCCGTGCTGTCGTACGGCGGCACGTAGTTCTCCAAGATGCGCGAAGCACACGTCGTCCGGACGCCGTTCGTGGTGAAGACGTCCTTGAGCGCCGTTGGGATGCCGGCGACGGGCGACAACGGCGCGCCCGTCGCGCGGTACACGTCCAGCTCTTCCGCCCGCTCGTGCGCCAGCTCCGGGGTACGCGTCAGGAACGCGCCGACGCGATCGTCGATCGCGTCGGCACGCGCCAGCGACGACTCCAAGATCTCGACGGCCGAGACCTCGCCGCCGGCGAGCTTCTCCGAGAGCGCCGTGCCCGTCAGGTCGCAGAGCTCCGTCACGATCCGATCTCCGTGATACGCGGAACCTTGACGCGGTCCCCCTCGCGATCCGGCGCGTTGCGGAGCGCCTCCTCCACGGGGAGCGACGGCTCCGGAACGTCCTCCCGAACGACGTTCGCTCGAGCGATCGCGTACGCCGTGGGCGGGATGTCGTCCGCCGCGACCTCGCCGACCCGCGCGGCGTGCTCGAGGATCACGCCGAGTTGCACCTTGAGTTGAGCCTTCTCATCGTCCGTCAGCCGGAGGCGTGCGAGACGCGCGACGTGCTCGATGTCGATGTCGACGGGCATGGCGGGGAAGTCTAGACGCGCCTCATCCGTCCGTGCCGAACCGGGGCTCGATCCGAGCGGCGAGCGCCGCCGCGACGAGCGAGTTGCCGATGAGCCAGACATCCGTGACGGGGCCGACCCCACCCGGCACGGGGGTGATCGCAGCCGCCTTCGCCGCGACCTCGTCGAAATCGAGGTCGCCGACCATCGTCGTTCGCCCGGTCACCTCGTCCTTCAGGACGTGGAAGCCCACGTCGACCGCGATGACCCCCTCGTTGACCATGTCCCCGGTCACCAGGCCGCGCACCCCGGCGGCCACGATCAAGATGTCGGCCATCCGGGTGAACTCACCCAACCGCCCTGCCGCCGCCGTCCGGCTGTGGCAGGCGATCACGGTCGCGTCGCGCTCGAGCCCCAGCCATTGCGCCGGTTTGCCGACGCTGGCGGACCGCCCGACGACGACGATGGTCTTGCCCGTGTAGTACGCGTGGGGATCCTCGCCGATCGAGCGGACGTAGGAATCGAGCAGGTAGAAGCATGAGGCGGGCGTCGACGGGACGAACCGCGGACGGCCGAGCGCCAGCAGGCCAGCGTTCTCCGGGTGCTGCCCCTCGATGTCCTTGCGCGGATCGACGATCGCGTTCACGTCCGCCTCCGGCAGGTGGGCCGGCAGCGGCCGCAGCACGAGGACCCCGGTCACGCGAGGATCCGCGTTGAGCTTGCCGATCGTCGCGAGGACGTCGGCGACGTCCACGTCGGCGGGGAGGTGCTCGTGCACGTAGTGATACTCGAGCCCTTCCGCGAGCCGGCGGACGTGGCGCTCGTACGCGAGCGCGCCGGGATCCTCTCCGGCGAGCACCGTGCCGAGGCCGGGGCGCACCTCGGACAGACGCAACACGTGGAGCTCTTCATCGACCCGAGCTCGCAGCTCCTCCGCGATGGCGGCCCCGTCGATCACGACGGCGGTCACGGTGACCGTCCGAGCCTGCGCAGGAACTCCTGCTCATCGATCACGTCGACGCCGAGCTGCTCCGCCTTCGCGAGCTTCGTCCCTGGGCTCTCCCCCGCCACTACGAAGCTCGTCTTCTTCGAGACGCTCGAGGTAACGCGGGCTCCCGCGTCTTCGGCGGCCGCCGTGGCCTCCTCACGGGAAAGCGTCTCCAACCCACCGGTGAGGACGATGCTCATCTCGGCGAGCGGACGCGGGCCGGTGGTTCCTACCCGCTCATCGGCGAGGCGGACGCCCGCCGCACGGAGTTTCTCGATCAACTGGCGGTTCTCATCCTCGTCGAACCACTCGCGAACCGACGCCGCGATCTCCGGACCGATCCCCGGCACGGCGTCGATCTCGTCCTCGCTGGCTCGGGCGATCGCGTCGATCGAGCCGAACGCGTGGGCGAGCACCTGCGCGACGTGGCCGCCCACGTGCCGGATGTTCAGACCGACGAGGAGTCGCCAGACGGGGCGGTCCTTCGACCCCTCGATCTGCTCGAGCACGTTCGTGATCGATCGATCCTTGAAGCCGGGGAGCTGCGAGAGCTTCTCCGCATCCAACGAGTAGATGTCGGCGGGGTCCTCGATCAGTCCCTTCTCGAGCAAACGCATCACCGTCATGTACCCGAGGTGCTCGATGTCCATGGCGCCGCGCCCGGCGAAGTGGAAGAGCCATTCGAGCCCTTGGGACGGACAGCCGCGTTTGTTCGGGCAGCGGTAATCCGCCTCGCCTTCCCGCCGGACGAGCGGCGTCCCGCACGCGTTGCACGTGGCCGGCATCTTCCAGCGCCGGGCCCCCTTCTTGCGGCGGGAGAGCACCGGGCCGACGATCTCGGGGATCACGTCGCCGGCGCGCCGGACGATCACCGTGTCCCCCGTCCGGACGTCCTTGCGTCGCACCTCGTCCTCGTTGTGAAGCGTCGCGTACGTGATCGTCACGCCGCCGACGAACACGGGCTCGAGCACCGCGAAGGGCGTGACCTTACCCGTCCGCCCGGTATGGACGTCGATCGCGCGCAAGAGCGCGGTCCGTTCCTCCGGCGGGAACTTGTACGCGATCGCCCACCGCGGCGCGTGCGAGGTGGCGCCGAGCTCCCGCTGGAGGTCCGTCTGATCGACCTTGATCACGGTCCCGTCGATCTCCCAGTCGACCGAATGCCGGTGCTCCTCCCAGTACGAGAGGAACTCCTTGACACCGTTCATCGACTCCCGCCCTTCCGTGGTGGGCGGGACGGGCAACCCGGACTTCGCCGCCCACTCCAGGAAGCCGAGGTGCGACTCGAACGAGATCCCTTCGGCCGCGCCGAACGAGTGGACCCACATCCGCAAGGGGCGAGACGCGCTCACCTTGGGGTCCTTCTGACGAAGCGAACCGGCTGCGGCGTTGCGTGGGTTGGCGAACACCCGTTGCTCCGCCTCCCGCAGCCGGTCGTTGAGCTCTTCGAACGCTTTGACCGGCAGGAAGACCTCGCCGCGCACCTCGATCACGGCCGGTGGATCGTCGCCATGGAGCCTCCGGGGGACGCCGTGGACCGTTCGGATGTTCGCCGTGATGTCCTCGCCGATCCGTCCGTCGCCGCGGGTGGCCGCCTTGACGAGGATCCCCCGCTCGTAGGTGAGCGCGCAGGCGACGCCGTCGATCTTCAGCTCACACGCGAAGCGCGCCGCCTGTCCGACGGCACGCTCCACCCGCACACCCCATGCGTCCAGCTCCTCGAACGTGAACGCGTTGTCGAGCGAGAGCATCGGCGCACGGTGCTCGACGGGCGCGAAGAGCGCAGCCGGCGCACCGCCTACCGTCTGCGTCGGCGAATCGGGGGTCTGCAGCTCGGGGAAGCGGTCCTCGAGCTCCCGTAGCTCGCGCATCAGGTCGTCGTACTCGACGTCGGCGACCTCGGGGTCGTCGAGGACGTGATAGCGATAACGATGGTGCTCGATCTCGGCGCGGAGCTCCTCGACGCGGAGCTTCGCCTCCGCGCGCGCGCGCTGGTCCGACGCGGTCTTCACCCGGCGATCTCCACGGCGCCCGCGACGCCGATGCGCTCGCCGACGACCACCACTCCTCCGCGAACGCCCGGTACCCGCTGGAGGTAGTGCAGCGCCATCCCGAAGCCCTCCGGCTTGAGGAGACACGCCTGCACGCCGGCCGCGGCCGCGTCGGCCAGCATGCAGCTGTGAGCGATCACGGCGAGCCCGTCCGGACCCTGGCCGCCGCGGCCGCGGCCCAGGGTGGTGGAGACGCCGACGCCGCGCGAGCCGTCGAGCGCCACCGTGATCGGCGCGCCCCCGTGCCGCCTGACCTGGACCTTCATCCGCTTCTTCGACCGGATGTAGTAGTCGCCGTCGCAGGCGACCGTGACGTCGTGCGTCTGCTGTCCCAGGAACCGGCCGACCGAATCCACCACGGCACCTCGAAAGGTGAACATGGGTCCCACCCCGGCGGCGCTGGACGCCGCCACGACCTCTTTCACGATCTCCGGAGCGTCGGCCGCGACCTGATGGAGCGGGCGTTTGGAGCTGTTGAACTCCGAGTGCCTGAGCCCGTAGGACTGCAGCTGCTCCCAGAAGGACAGCGCGGCCGCGCGCGATTCCTCGGCCAGATCGTCGGGCGCAGTGATGCGCAGGACGAGGTCCTGGACCTGGATGTCGAAGACCTTGGGGCGGCGGCGGAGGAGCCTCACCGGGGCGATGATAGTCGGCGTCGACGACGCCCCCGCCCTCAGCGGAACGTGTGGACGATCCGGGCGCCGCCGAGGAGCCGATCCCGGTCGTAGACCACGACGCTCTGCCCGGGCGCGACCGAGCGCTGCGGCGAACGGAACTCCACCTCGACCGTGCCTTCGGTCCCGGGCGAGATCACGGCCGGCACGTCGCTCCCTCGGTAGCGGATCCGCACCTCAGCCTCGAAGGGACCCTCGTCGGGCGGACGACCCGCCACCCACGACACGCGATCGGCGACCAGCCCGCGCTTCGTCAACAGTTCCCGTGGTCCCACCACGACGCGGTTCGCCACCGGGTCGACCTCGGTGACGTACATCGGGGAACCGGTGGCCACCCGAAGCCCACGTCGCTGCCCGACCGTGAAGGCGAAGGTCCCATCGTGCTCGGCGAGCACCCGTCCGTCCGGGTCCACGACCTCGCCGCCTTCCCGCACCAACGAGCGCGCGCTGCTCCGCACGAAGCCGCCGGCGTCGCCGGCCGGGGCGAAGCAGAGCTCCTGCGAGTCGGGCTTCGTCGCGACCGGGAGGCCGAACCGCTCCGCGATGGCCCGCGTGTCGGTCTTGACGAGCCCGCCGACGGGGAAGAGCGCGCGCGACAGCTCCGCCTGTCCGAGCATGTGGAGCATGTAGCTCTGATCCTTCGCGCGGTCCGCGCCGCGCCAGAGCTGCAACGAGCCCCCGTCATCGCGGACCGTGAGGACGTAATGCCCGGTCGCCACCAGGTCGATCCCCAGGTCGTCCGCTCGCCGGAGGAACGCACCGAACTTGATCTCGCCGTTGCACCGGGCACACGGGTTCGGAGTACGGCCGGAGGCGAGCTCGCCGAGGAAGTCCGCGATCACCGTTCGCTCGAACTCGTCGCTCAGGTCGCAGATCTCGAACGGGAACCCGGCGATGCGCGCCGTCTCCGCGGCGTCCCGCCGCGCCGACGGCCCGCAGCATCCGTGCTCCACGCCCTCGAGGTGCACGAGCGACAGGTGCGAGCCCAGCACCTCGTACCCCTGCTCGTGCAGGAGGCACGCGGCGACGGACGAATCGACGCCGCCGGACATCGCGACCAGGACGGACGGCATCCCCACAGGCTACCGGGGACGCCGCCTCCTCCCGGGGAAGCCGCCTCACGTATCGTGGCGCACGTGATCGAGGCGCGCTTCGACGATCTGAGCGGCGCCGAGCCGAGCTTCCGCCTGGTGGAGCCGGTCGGCGTGCTCGAAGCACGCCGACCGGCGGAGGTTCCCACCGTGATCGATGCCGCCGAAGCGGCCGCGGCACGGGGGCTCTGGGTCGCCGGGATGGTGACCTACGAAGCAGCGCCGGGTCTCGACCCGGCGCTGCGGGTCCGGGCGTGGCCCGACGACGATCCGTTCGCCGAGCTCCCGCTCGCGTGGTTCGCCCTGTTCGAGGCTCGCCAGGAGACCACGCTCCCGGCCCCGCCGGACGAGCCGTCTCCCCAGCCCGCCGGCGCCTGGGCTCCCTCGATCGATCGCGAGGCGTACGACGAGGCGATCGAGCGGATCCACGAGCACATCGCGGCGGGCGACACCTATCAGGTCAACTTCACGCTCCGGCTGCGCGCCGGCGTCGAGGGCGACCCGAAGGGCCTCTACCGAGACCTCTGCTACGCCCAGCGGGGGGCCTATTCGGCGTACCTCGACCTCGGTCGGTACCGCGTCCTGTCGGCCTCCCCGGAGCTGTTCTTCAGGATCGACGGGAGCACGATCGCGACCAAACCGATGAAGGGCACCGCGCCGCGTGGTCGCTGGCTCGCGGAGGACGAGGAGATCCGCGCGCGGCTGCGTGGCTCGATCAAGGAGCGCGCCGAGAACGCGATGATCGTGGATCTGCTGCGGAACGATCTCGCCCAGGTGGCGCGCGTCGGCTCGGTGCGATGGAGCGACGTGTTCGAAGCGGAACGGTTCGAGACCGTCTGGCAGCTGACCTCGACCGTCTCGGCGGAGCTCCGGCCAGGGTGCTCACTCCGGGACGTCCTCGGCGCGACGTTCCCAAGCGGGAGCGTGACGGGGGCGCCCAAGGTGCGGACGATGCAACTCATCGCCGACCTCGAGCAGTCCCCCCGAGGCGCGTACTGCGGAACGGTCGGCTACCTCGCACCCGCGGGGGCGCCCGGACCCCGCGCCCGATTCAACGTCGCGATCCGCACGGTCACGCACGATGGCGGCACCGGCGTCGCCGAGTACGGCGTAGGGGGCGGGATCACGTGGGACTCGCGGGCGAACGCCGAGTACGACGAGGTCGTGACGAAGGCAAGGGTGTTGACGCATCGCCGGCCCGCCTTCCGGCTCCTCGAGACCCTGCGCCTCGACCCGGAGGACGGGTACCGCCGTCTCGACGAGCATCTCGCGAGGCTCCGCGCATCCGCCGCGTACTTCGGGTTCGCCGAGGACGAGGGAGCGATCCGCTCCGCGCTCGAGCGCGAGGCCGGGAGGTTCCCGGGAAAGGTGGTTCGCGTCCGGCTGCTGCTCGACCGGCGCGGCCGCGTGGAGACGGGAGCCGCGCCGGTCTCCTCACCAGCCGAGCCCGTCCGTCTCGCGCTCGACCGGGACCACCCGGTCGATCCGTCCGATGTCTTCCTGTTCCACAAGACCACGTTGCGCGAACGATACGAGGATGCTGCGGCGCGTCATCCCGACGCCGATGACGTGGTCCTGATCAACGACCGGGGCGAAGTGACGGAGACGACGATCGCCAACCTCGCGGTGCGACTCGACGACCGATGGTGGACGCCGCCGGTCGAAGCCGGGCTGCTGCCCGGCTGCGAGCGGGCCGCACTGCTCGATGCCGGATCGATCGCGGAACGATCGATCCGGATCGAGGATCTCGAGGCCGCCGAGGGGCTGGCCGTGTTGAGCTCGGTGCGTCCCTGGCGTGATGCAGACCTGATCGACGCCGCGCTACGAAGGTAGACCGCCGTCGGTCTCGGTCGCCGGCTCGATGGGTCCGGAGGGGAACAGGAAGGGCCGCATCGTCGATCCGTCCAGTGGACAGGCGCAGATCGGACAGCGGGGAGGTTCTTCGTAGACGAGGACCGTCCGCTCGCAGTACGGGCAGGCGCCCATGCGCATCGCAGGTGGTTCCGTCGTCTCGTTCGCCATGGTGTGCCGCGCCGCGTCCGGGGGGAGCGGTCCCTCAAGCCATCGGCAGGCTCGGGTGCGCCCTTGACACCGTCGCCGTGTTCCCCGACCTCCGGACCGCCCGGTTGCCTTGGGCTCGGGCCATCCGCGAGTCGGGGGGGCCGTCCGGCGTCCCCCGAGAGACGACGAAGCCCTCCCATCAGGAAGGGCTTCGGGCTTGGCCGATCTCAGGCGGCGCGCTTCTTCGACTTGCGCTTCCCCCGCGGGATGTAGGCGTGGACGGGTTCGTGCTGCCAGCAATACTGCCACTTGTTGTATTTCGATAGCTTCGTGCCGCAACCCGCCGCCGCGCACACGCGGCCCTCGGAGTACGTCCTGTTCGGTCGAGGCAGCGTGCGAACCGCCGCCCCACGGAACCTGTCGTCCTGCATGCGGTCACATCCTTCCCGGGGAACCCGTTCTGCCGGGCATGGGGTCGGGCCCCCTCGTACCGTGTACGAACAGCTCCGAACGCCGGTTCATTCCGCCACGGCCGTGCGGATGGGGCCGTCAGGCGTTCATCGAAAGATACGCAGCGCCGGTGACATCAGATGGTGACATCGGTCGGTGACGTCTGATGGACGGTTCGATGTCTGCAAGATGGCCGGTAGACCAGCACCGCTAGTCGGGGCGACCTCCGAACCGGGGCGAGCGCTTCTCGACGAAGGCCCGCATGCCTTCGCGCTGGTCCGCGGTCCCGAACAGGTCGAGGAACAGCTCACGCTCCACGCGCAGCCCGTCGGCGCCGGGTGTCTCGGTCGCCGCTCGGATCGCGCGCTTGGCGGCCTCGAGGGCCTGGCGAGGCCCTCTCGCGAACGTCCGCGCATCCTTGACCGCCTCCTCGAAGACCGCCCCCGCGGGATGGACCACCTCCGCGATACCCAGTCGGACCGCGGTCGCGGCATCGAGCTGCATGCCCGTGTAGACGAGGTGACGCGTCACCCCCGGCCCGGCGAGTCGCGTCAATCGTTGGGTCCCGCCGGCACCCGGGATCACGCCGAGCGCGATCTCGGGCTGCCCCACCCTGGCGTCGTCCGCGAGGTAGCGTAGGTCGCACCCGAGCGCCAGCTCGAGCCCGCCGCCGAGCGCGAAGCCCGTGATCGCGGCGATCGAGATCTTCCGGGTGCGTTCCAGCAGGTCGCAGACGTCACCGAGCGCCTGGACGCTCGGGCGCACCTCGTCCGTGCTCCAGCCGGCCATCGCCTTGATGTCGGCCCCCGCCGCGAAGAGCTTCGGACCGCCCCACACCACGAGGGCGCCGATGTCGGATCGCTCTTCTGCCTCGCGGACGGTTTCGCCCAGCTCGACGCCGACCCGCAGATCGATCGCGTTCGCCGGCGGACGGTCGATGCGGATCACACCGACGCCGTCGTCGACCTCGAGACGAACGAACTCGCCCATGGCGGCGCAGCCTACCCCGTGTCGATCGCGGCGGCCGCATCGAGGGTCAGCCGGAGCCCGTCGACGAGCGGCGTGCGGGAGACACCGAACGCCAGCGCGGCATCCGGCGCATCGGCCCGCGATGGCAACCCGAAGAACGACGCCGTGACGGCATCGAACGGGACGCCGAGGAGCTTCGTCAGGATCTCGGCGGCGGCCTGCCCGGACACGTGCGTCGGCGTCGCGCCGTCTCCCCGGAGCATCCCGGCGAAGCCGTCGGCGCTGAGGACGTCGGGCCCCTCCAGGCCCCACGTCCCGGCGAGCTCGGCCTGCGCGTCGTCTATCCCGGCGATCACCGAGGCAACGTCCTCGACGAAGATCGGCGCGAGCTCGTTGTCGCCGGGGCCGACCACGATCGGTGGCTCGGCGAGCGCGCCCTCGACGGCGGCCGTGAACCACAAGCCGCCGAGCCCGTAGGCATGCGTCGGGCGCACGATGGCGTGTTGGAGCCCTGAGGCTCGGACGGCCTCTTCCGCGAGGCCCTTCGCTCGCAGGAACGGGTGGGTCGTCTCCGGGTCGGCGCCCGGCACCGAGAGCAGCACGAACCGCTTCGTGCGCGCCTGCTTGGCCGCTTCCAGGGCGCGGAGCACGCTGCCGTGGTTGGCATGGAACAGCTCGTCCGGATCGGGCTGCGCCACGCCGCCGATCAGATGCACGAGCGTGTGGCACCCCGGGAGGATCTCCGAGAGCGCGTCCGGGGTGTCGATGTCTCGCACCGCCACCTTGGCTCCGAGCTGCCGCAGGTAGGAGGCGTCCGACGCTCGACGGACGGTCGCGCGGACCTCGTCGCGCGCGAGGAGCGCCCTCACCGTGGCCCGGCCCACCACCCCGGAAGCGCCCGTCACCATCACGGTCATGGCGCGAAGGCTATCGCCCGCGGTCACGATCGGGCGATCCTCGATGCGGCACCTGCAAATCCTCGCGTTGCACCTGCAACGAGCTGCTACACTCGCCGACCGTGGAACGAGCCCCGAGCGACTTCGCTTCCGTCATGACCCGGCTGCGCGAGCACGGGCTGCGCATGACCCCTCAGCGGCGGGCGATCGTCTCCGAGGTGATGCGCACCCAGGGTCATATCTCGCCCGCGCAGATGGCTCGCACGATCCAGGGCGAGATGCCCGGCGTCAACGCCTCGACGATCTATCGAACCCTGACCCTGCTGGAAGAGGTGGGCGTCCTGCAGCATTCACACCTCGAATCCGGTGCCGAGTACCACAAGGCGGATGAGGCGCAGCATGTCCACCTGACGTGCAGCCGCTGCGGCCGGGACGACGCCCTCTCGCTCCGGGAAGCCGACAAGCTCGGTTCGTTGATCCACGCCCATCACGGGTTCGTCGCGGATCTGACCCACTTCGCGATCACCGGCCTCTGCGCCGACTGCGCGGGACCCTGAGCCGATCCTCACCCGCCGAAGAGCGCCGGGAGCAGGCTCGCCTTCCCGAACAGGAACAGTGACCCGATGATCAAGCTGAAGGTCCCGGTCAAGACCGCGACCGTGACGTAGATCTTCCAGTTCTGCGATGCGCGGAGGAATCCGAACGAGGAGCCCAGCGTGATCACGGTGTTGGAGGTCAGCAGCCCGACGAGGAACGCCACGAGGACCACGACGCCCGCCCCCTTCCCGCTCGCGCCCGCGGCGGCGAGGAAGATCAGGACCTGGGTCGGGGTCTCTGCGCCGACCCCGTGGATCATCCCGACGACGAAGGCGGTCCGCCTGCCGTAGTTCATGAAGGCGTCGGGCTCGGGATGCTTATGGTGATGGTGACCCGGGCGTCCGTGATGACCGTGATGCCACTCCGAGACCGGAAGGTCCTCGGCGACCGCGAGCGCGACGCCTTGGTCGTCGACGGCGTGGGTGTGGACGGGCTCCGCTCGGTGCACGCGATCGAGATCCGCCGCGTCGCCCCGTTCGGGACGGATCCTGCGGTACGCCTTCCGAGCTCCGCTGAAGATGAGCATCCAACGGCTGCGCATCCGGAACTCGCGGCCGTGGCGGATCAGCGATGTGAAGACGAACACCCCGAGGACGAGGAGCGTGGCACCGACGATCCGCTGCATCACCTCGTCGACGCCTTTGGGCAGCCGTTGCCCGAGGACGATCGCGCCCACGCCGATCACGAACACGACCAACGCGTGTCCGAGCGCGTAGAGCGTTCCGAACACGAGCGCTTGCGAACGGTCTTCCTGCGAGCCCGTGATATCGGTGATCGCGGCGATGTGGTCCCAGTCGATCCCGTGGCGGAAGCCGAAGAGGAACGCGGTGATCAGGAACCCGAGCCCGAAGACTTCGCTCGCTGCGGTGAGCACGCCCCTCCCTTGGGTGGCGATCCGAACCCATCGAACCACATCTGTGCAGTCCACGGCAACTGCAACCTATTGCAAGACGGCGCCGGAGACGCTCGGATCAGAAAGCCGGGGTCTCGCGCCAGGGGCCGAAGACCGACTGCAGCGCTTCGGTGACCTCCCCCTCGGTACACCGCGCCCGCGCACAGTCGATCAGCGGCATCATCAGGTCGGCCTCCGGCCGCCGAGCGGCGGCGACCAGCGACGCGAGCGCGGCGCCGGCGACCGCCGCGTCGCGCTCCGCGCGGGTTCGCTCGATGGCTCCCCGCTGGGCGTGCTCGGTGGCCATCGGGATCTCGAGGACCTCCAGCGGCTCGTCATCCGAGCCGGTGAAGGCATTGACGCCGACCTGGATCAGATCGCCCAGTTCGGTGCGCCGTTGCTCCTGGAACGAGGCCTCGGCGATCTCCCGGACGAACCAACCGCTCTCGACGCCGTTGAGGACACCCTCGAGCAGCGACCCATCGCCGAGCTCGACAATCCGGGCGAACAGCTCCTCGGCGAGCTCCTCGATCCGGTCCGTGAGCCACTCGACGTAGTAGGACCCCCCGAGCGGATCGACCACGTCCGGCACCCCGGTCTCGTACGCGATCACCTGCTGGGTTCGGAGCGCGAGCGTCGCGGCCTGCTCGGTCGGCAGGGCGAGGACCTCATCGAGGGCGTTCGTATGTAGCGACTGCGTCCCGCCCAACACCGCGGCGAGGGCCTCGACGGCCGTCCGGGCGACGTTGTTCATCGGCTGCTGAGCGGTCAAGGAGACGCCGGCCGTCTGGGTGTGGAACCGGAGCCGCTGCGCCGCGGGATCGGTGGCCCCGTACCGGTCGCGCAACCAACGCGCCCAGATCCGGCGGGCGGCCCGGAACTTCGCGATCTCCTCGAAGAAATCGATGTGCGCATCGAAGAAGAAGCTGAGCTGGGGCGCGAACGCATCGATCGCCAGGCCACGCTGCAACCCCAGCTCGACGTAGGCGAACCCATCGGCGAGCGTGAACGCGAGCTCCTGCGCAGCGGTGGAGCCTGCCTCCCGGATGTGGTAGCCGCTGACGCTGAGCGGGTGGTACTTCGGCACCTGCTCGACGCAGAAGGCCATCAGGTCGCCGATCAACCGCAGATGCGGTCGAGGCGGGAACAGCCACTCCTTCTGCGCCGTGTACTCCTTGAAGATGTCGGTCTGCAGCGTGCCCGCGAGCGAGGACCAGGCGACCCCCTGTCGTTCCGCCGCCACCAGGTAACAGGCGAACAGCCATGGCGCGGGGCCGTTGATCGTCATCGAGACCGTCACCTCGTCCAGGGGGATGCCATCGAACAGCGTGACGATGTCGTCGAGGGAGTCCGCCGCCACGCCGCACCGGCCGACCTCGCCCTCGGCACGAGGATCATCCGAGTCGAAGCCCATCAGCGTGGGCATGTCGAACGCCACGGACAGGCCCGTCTGGCCGCGTTCGAGCAGCACCCGGAACCGCTCGTTCGTCTCGCGCGGCGTCCCGTACCCGGCGAATTGGCGCATCGTCCACAGACGGCCTCGATACATCGAGGGGTACACGCCCCGCGTGAACGGAAAGACGCCGGGGGCCCCCAACTCGGCGTCGGGATCGAACCCCGCGAGGTCGTCTTCGCGATAGACGGGCTGCAGCGGGATGCCCGAGCGGGTGGTGTGGCTCCGCTCCTGCTCCGGGACGTCTCGTGTTCGCGGGCTCGTCTCGACCATCGTGTCGTCCGTGCGAGCGTACCCGTTAGGAAGATGTTCGATGGGCGAGCGCCGCGGCGGCCCGGTAGGGGTCGACACGGCGCTCGATCAGGTCCGTGACGAGGTCCGGGTCGGCGGCGAGTGCGCCGGTCACGGCCAGCTTGAAGCGCTCGGCGGCGAGCGACTCCACCTCCGCAAGCAGGCGCGCGCGACGCTTCGCGTCGCGCGCGCCGGAGGTCCGGGCCCACGCGTCGTGCTCCTCGACGGCCGCCCACACGGCCGACACGTCGCCGGTCGTCGCCGCCACGGAGAGGACGGGCGGGTCCCAGTCCCGCTTCGATCCCAGATGCAGCATCTGGCGGAGCTCGCGCAGGACCTCGGCTGCGCCCTCGCGGTCGGCCTTGTTCACGAGGAAGACGTCCGCGACCTCCAGGATCCCCGCCTTCGCCATCTGCACCGCGTCCCCCAGGCCTGGCGCCAGCATGACCACCGTGGTGTCCGTCGCGGCGGCCACGTCGACCTCGGCCTGCCCAACACCGACGGTCTCCACCATGATGAGGTCGTAGCCGGCAGCGTCAAGGATGCGCACGCCCTCGGGTGCGGCGAGCGCCATCCCCCCGAGGTGGCCGCGCGTCGCCATCGACCGGATGAAGACGTCAGGGTCCGTCGCGTGCTCCTGCATGCGTACCCGGTCACCCAGGAGCGCCCCGCCCGTGTACGGAGAGGTCGGGTCGACGGCGAGGACGGCAACGCGGCGCTCGTCGGCGCGGAGCGCGCCCACGAGCGCCCCTGCGAGCGTCGACTTGCCCACCCCCGGAGCTCCCGTGATGCCGACGGTGACGGCGCGGCCGGTGGCCCCGTAGATCCCGGCCGACAGTCGCTCGAGCTCCGGGCGTCCGTCCTCCACGAGCGAGATCGCGCGGGCGACCGCACGGCGGTCGCCCGCGAGGACCCCGCGAACCAGCCCATCGACCTCCATCGGCGGCTGAGCCTACCCGGTGCCGGCCGCACGCCGGTCGTGTCGGATCAGCGCGCCGAGAGCAGCATCGTGAGGCGGCGCACCGTGCCGAGGTGACGGATCAACCCTCGGACCCGGATCCGCTTCATGAAGAGATCCGCGATCAGCGCTCGCCCATCGTGCGTGAACGCATCGGGCAGACCGAACCGGAGCGGCGCGCCGGCCAACTCGAGGAGCGTGGTCGAGGCCGCGCTGACGACCACGCGGGCGCCGGGGTCGCGTCCGTCCACCACCGCGATCCCCCCGGCCGACGGCCGCAGCGAGACCGCGACGTCGGCGTCGACCGCCTCGATCGTGACCACATCGCCGGGCAGGAGGCGCCGGGTCGGATCGCGCCGGAGGTTCTGCCGAACGAGGCCATCGATCAGCTCCGTGATCCCGCTGGCTGCCGCGTCCGAACCGAGCCCCGGATTCACGGCGCGAGCAGGACCTTGGTCGCGAGACGCCGGTCGAAGAGCTCGTAGCCTCGGGCCGCCTCCTCCAGCGAGAGTCGATGGCTCACGATCGGCGAGGGGTCGAGCCGGCCGTCGGCGAGGAGCGCCATCGTGCGCTGCCAGTACGCGTGGGTGGGGCACAGCCCCGCGAAACGCATGCTGAGGGCCCTCGCCCAATACACACCGAGCTGGAGCTCCGTAACCTCGCCCGCGTACATCCCCACGACGACGATCCGCCCGCCGCGACGAACGATGTCGACCGACGTCTCGTACGCGGGAGGGCTGCCGACCGCCTCGATCACGACGTCGGCCCCCCGGTCCTGTGTGGCGCGCGCGAGGACCATCTGGGGGTTGACGCGAGCCGCGTCGACGGGGATCGCGCCCGCCGCCTGGGCCAGCGCGCGGCGGGGAGGATCGACGTCGACGCCGAACACGGTCGTCGCTCCGAGCGCGAACAACGCCTGCACGGTGCAGTAGCCGACGGGACCCAGCCCCACGACGGCCGCCGTCTCGTCGGGGGTCACGGCGGCGAGGCTGGCCGCGTACACGCCGGTCGTCAAGACGTCGCCGACGAAGAGCGCGCGTTCATCGTCCACCTCGTCCGGGATCGCGAGGAGGTTGGTCTCGGCGAAGGGCACCCGCACCCGTTCGGCCTGTGCCCCGGGAAGATCGCCGCCGAAGGGACCGGCGCCGAGGATCGCATGCTCCTCGCACAGGGACGTTTCGCCGCGCCGACAGAACCAGCACGACCCGCACGCGATGTGGAAGGACACCACGACGCGCTCGCCGGGTCGGACGCGGTGCACCTCGGCCCCGACCGCCTCCACGACGCCGACGGCCTCGTGCCCGAGCACGGCGCCCGGTTCGATGGGCGCCTTGCCGTGGAGGAAATGAAGGTCCGTTCCGCAGATCGCCGCCCTCGTCACCCGAACGATCGCATCGGTCGGACGTTCGATGACCGGCGCCGCGACGTCGGTGACCTCCACCCGGCCGCCATCGGCGAACACCACCGCGCGCACGCTAGCCCTCGTCCGGGAACACCGTGTCCACCTCGCCGGTGAGGCGCACGAGCTCGTTCGCGGCTCGGACGTATCGCACGATCGTGGGCAGGTCTCCGCGGACCTTCAGCTTGCCTTGCATCATCCCCTTGATCGGATCGAGCTCACCGAGCAGGATGGCCTTCCATCGCGTGTACGGGGCGCTGAGGACGTACGCGGCCCGCTCGCCGGCGGCTCGGTCCACCACCCCGCCGCCGCGGCACGTGCCGTGCCACAGGTCGAGGTATCCCCAGACGTCATCCGGCACGTGCACGTCCGGCTCCGCCTGCACGAGGAACGCGATGTCGCCCTCCCAGTCCGCGGCGGCCGTCCGGTATTCCTCCGATCCGTTGATCGAGACGACGAAGGCCTGGAACCATGCATCGGTGGGAAAGGTTGGCACGTTGGGCACCCCTCGGTCGCGAGCTGACAGGATACGGGGCCTTCACCGGGTGCTGAAGATGATCACGATGCCGATCACGTTGAAGGCGACGTGCGCAGCGATGTCGGCCACCAGGTTCGCGCGGCGCTCGTAGATCAACGCGAGGCCGATCCCGGTGAACACCATCAGCGTCTGGAGGAATACGACATCGCGCCAGGGCGCGTCGACCACGTGGGACGCTCCGAACAGCACGGCAGAGACCACTGCACCGATCAGCACCCCATGCCGGTCGCGAAGGCTCCGGTAGAAGATCCCACGGTAGAACAGCTCCTCGGTGATCGGGGCGAGCACCAGCGCCAAGAACGCCGTGAGGAGCTTCGCGTTGATCGACAGACCGCCCGGGATCTGCTCCGGTGCCGCCACGCTAGCACCGAACAGCAACCGGAAGATCGAGAGGAGCGGCACGGCGACGACGACCCCGACGACGATGTACAGCAGCGCCCCCAGGCCGAACCCCACCGCAGCGTCACGCACGCCCTTCGCACCGAACGTGATCCCCACGAGCCGGCGCCAGTCCCCGGCTTTCCAGGTGAGCCACACGAGCATCGCTCCGAGGAACGCGACGTCGGCGGCAACCGTCGCCACGATCTGCGGCAGCCCCTCGATGGGCTGGCCCGATCCCACTCCCATCACCGCGAGCACGACGGTTCCCACGACCACCTGTGCGATCACGAGGTTGCCCACGAAGAAGACGCCGATGGCCTCCCACGCACCCCATCGAACCGCGGGGAGATCGCCGGGTCCGTGGGCGGGCGCCCCCGGGGGTGGTGGCGGCAGCTCCGGGATCAACGAAGCTCCGCCGGGTCCGGGATCACGACCGGGTCGCCGTCGCGACGGACCTCGGCTCCCAGCGAAACCAGCTTGTGTTCGAAGTCCTCGTATCCGCGGTCGATGTGGTAGACGTCGGCAACCTCGGTGATGCCGTCGGCCACGAGCGCGGCGATCACCAGGGCAGCCCCGGCACGGATGTCCGGCGCCCGGACGGGGGCGGCGGACAGCCGCGGGACGCCCCGGATCACCGCGTGATGTCCCTCCGGGCTGATGTCCGCCCCCATCCGCTGGAGCTCGCCGATGTAGGTGAACCGGCCCTCGAAGACGTTCTCCGTCGCGATGCTCGTCCCGTCCGCGACCGCGAGCATCGCCAGGAGGATCGGCTGGAAATCGGTGGCGATCCCCGGGTACGGGAGCGTGACGAAGTCGAGGGCACGTGGCTGTCCGTGCTGCCGGACCCGCAATCCCTCGCCGCTTGACCGGGTGACTTCCGCGCCCGCGTCCTCCAGCTTCGTGAGGAACAGGTCCAGGTGCTCGGGCCGAGCGTTCTCGATCGTCACGTCACCTTGCGTCGCGACGGCCGCCGCCGCCCACGTCCCCGCTTCGATCCGATCGGGAACGGCATCGTGATCGGCCGGATGAAGCTCGTCCACGCCGTCGATCGCGATCGTGCTGCTCCCGGCACCCTGCACCTGAGCGCCCATCGATACCAGGAAGTCGGCCAGATCGGCGATCTCGGGCTCGCGCGCCGCGTTGTCGATCACGGTGGTGCCGCGCGCCAACACCCCGGCGAGCAGGAGGTTCTCGGTGGCCGTGACGCTCGGGTAGTCGAGCGTGATCGATGCGCCGTGCAGCGACGGCGCCTCGGCGACGAGGAAGCCATGCTCGGAACGCACGGTGGCCCCCATCCGTTCCAGTCCACGGACGTGCAGCTCGACCGGCCGTGCTCCGATCTCGTCTCCGCCCGGGAGCGAGACCCGCGCGCGCCCGGTGCGGGCCAGGAGCGGCCCGAGGACGACGATCGACGCTCGGATCTGTCCCACGAGGTCATGGGGCGCCTCGAAGCCGGTCACCTCGGTCGCGTCGAGGACCGCGGTGTCCCCGCGGAGCTCGACCGCCACACCCACGTGCGTCAGCAGGTCCGCCATGACGGCACAGTCGCGGATCCGCGGCACGTTGCGGACCACGCTCCGCCCGGGCGCCAAGAGCGCAGCGGCCATCAGCTTCAGCGCGGAGTTCTTCGCGCCCGAGACCCGAACGGATCCCTCGAGACGTCCGCCACCCGTGACGTAGAGACGATCCATCGTTCGATGGTAGACCGACGGGCCCGCCCCGGGCCCTAGCCCGCGACGACGATGCGGGCTTCGGCCTTCGCGACCTCGGCAGCGGCGAGCTCGTCGTCGGCGGCCGCTCGCGCCTGTGCCTCTTCGAGGCGCGCGCGAGCGGCCGCCACGTCGATCTGGTCAGCGAGCTCCGCGTTCGCGGCCAGGACGTCGGCCCGTGTCCCGCCCGCGGACGAGGACACGTGGAGGAAGCCCCCGTCGACCACGGCGACCAGCCACGTGCCGTCCTCGAGCTGCATGCGCAGCGGCGCGATCGCGAGCTGCACCAGCAGCGGTGCATGCCCGCCCAGGATCCCGACCATGCCGTCGGTCCCGTGCGCGACGAGCATCTGGACCTCCCCCGTCCACACCTCGCGCTCGGGCGTGACCAGGTGGACCTCGACCGTCACGACCCGACCGCCTCCAGCTGCTTGCCCTGCTCGACGGCCTCCTCGATCCCGCCGACCATGAAGAAGGCCTGCTCGGGAAGATGGTCGTACTCGCCTTCGCAGAGACCTCGGAACGACGCGATCGTCTCGTCCACCGGCGTGTACTTCCCGGCGATCCCTGTGAACTGCTCCGCCACGAAGAACGGCTGCGACAGGAACTTCTGGATCTTCCGGGCGCGCGAGACGATGACCTTGTCCTCTTCGGAGAGCTCGTCGATGCCCAGGATGGCGATGATGTCCTGCAGGTCCTTGTAGCGCTGCAGGATCTCCTGCACGCGCCGGGCGACCCGGTAGTGATCCTCGCCGACGTAGCGGGGGTCGAGGATGCGGCTGGTCGAGTCGAGCGGGTCCACGGCCGGATAGATCCCCAGGGCGGAGATCTCGCGGGAGAGCACGGTCGTCGCATCCAGGTGCGCGAACGCCGCGTGCGGCGCGGGGTCCGTGATGTCGTCGGCGGGGACGTAGATCGCTTGGAGCGACGTGATGGACCGTCCGCCCGCCGAGGTGATCCGCTCCTGGAGGTCGCCCATCTCCCCCGCGAGGTTGGGCTGGTACCCGACGGCGGAGGGCATCCGGCCGAGCAACGTCGAAACCTCCGAGCCGGCTTGGGTGAACCGGAAGATGTTGTCGATGAACAGCAGCACGTCCTTGTGCACGACGTCGCGGAAGTACTCGGCCATCGTGAGCGCCGAGAGCGCGACGCGAAGCCTCACGCCCGGGGGCTCGTCCATCTGGCCGAACACGAGGGCGGTCTTCTCGATCACCCCGGACTCGGTCATCTCGATGAACAGGTCGTTGCCCTCGCGGGTCCGCTCCCCCACGCCGGCGAAGACGGAAACACCGCCTTGCTGCTCGGCCTGACGGCGGATCATCTCCTGGATGATCACCGTCTTCCCGACGCCGGCGCCGCCGAACATCCCGATCTTGCCGCCCTGGACGTAGGGCTCGAGGAGGTCGATGACCTTGATCCCGGTCTCGAGCATGACCTTCTTTGGCTCCAGATCGGCGAAGGGCGGCGCCTCGCGGTGGATCGGCCACCGCTCGGTCGCGTGGATGTTCTCGGCGTCCGTGTCCAGGGGTTCCCCGAGGACGTTGTAGACGTGACCGAGCACCCCTTCGCCCACGGGCACGGTGATCGGTGAGCCGGTGTTGATCACCGGCGTGCCGCGGATGAGCCCATCGGTCGGCTTGAGCGCGATCGCGCGAACCTGCGAGTCGCCGATGTGCTGCGCCACCTCGCAGGTGATCGTCGTGGTCAGCTGGTCGATCGTGATGTCGACCGTCAGGGCGGTGTTGATCTCGGGCAGCTGGCTCGGCGGGAACTCCACGTCCACCACCGGTCCGATCACCCGGACCACACGGCCCTGCGCGTGTTCGTCGTCCTTCTGGTTCGCTTCATGCATCGGTCATCCTTCCTTGGCGGAGGACAGGGCCTCGGCGCCGCCGACGATCTCCAGGATCTCCGTCGTGATCTCGTCCTGGCGAGCCCGGTTGGCCTGCCGGGTCAGCACCTTGATCAGATCGTCCGCGTTGTCCGTCGCGGCCTTCATCGCGCGACGGCGAGAGGCGTTCTCCGATGCGGCGGACTCCAGCAGCGCGGCGTAGACCTTCGTGATGACGTACTGGGGCAGGAGGTGCTCCAGGATCTCGGCCGGCTCCGGCTCGAAGAGGTACTCCGCCGGCACCGTGTCCTGGGCGGTCCCCGTGACCTCTTCCGGAGCGATCGGGAGGAAGCGCTTGGACGTGGCCCGCAGCGTGAACGCCGACCGGAAGTCGGTGTACGCGCAGTGCAGCTCGTCGATCGTCTCGTTCGCGAAATCGTTGATCAGCTGCCGCCCGACCACCTCGGCCTTCTCGTAGGGAGGGACCTCGCTGAATCCCTGCCACGAGTCCTGCATCGGCACGCCCCGGAATCGGAAGTACCCGACACCCTTCTTGCCGACGGCGTACAGGACCGGCTCCTTGCCGCCGGCGCGGATCTCCCGCAGATGCTGTTCGGCGATCTTCAAGACGTTCGCGTTGTACGCACCCGCCAGCCCCCGGTCCGACGTGATCACGAGCACGCCGATCTTCGTTGCGGGCTCCCGGTGCTCGAGCAACGGATGGTCGATCGAGCTCGACCTGGACGCGACGTCCTCCATGGCTTTCGTCAGCTGCTCGGCGTACGGACGCGAGGCTTCGACGCGCGTCTGGGCCTTCACGATCCGCGAGGACGCGATCAGCTCCATCGCCCGGGTGATCTTCTTCGTCGACTGGACCGAGCGGATCCGCCGACGGACGACGCGGAGCTTCGCGCCCACGCCTCAGCCGGCCTCGTTCGTTCCGGCTTCGGTCGGCTTGGCTTCGGCTTCGGCCTCGTCCTCGGCCGAGGACATCCGGTCCCACCCGACGTCCGGCTTCACCGGATCGGTGGCCGTCGTTCTCTCGATCGCGGACTCCGAGCCAGGAGCCTCGCCCGAGGGAGCGAACGTGGCCGCGAACTCCTCGACCGCCCTCGAGAGAGCCTCCAACGTCGCCTCATCGAGCTTCCCGGTGTCGCGGATCGCCGCGAAGATCTCGGGGTGTCGTGCCTCGATGGCCTCCTGGTAGGTCTCGACGAACCGCTTCGCATCCTCGACCGGGTACGGATCGAGGTGGCCCGACGTGACCGCCCAGATCGCGACGACCTGCCTCTCGACGGTCTGCGGTTGGTACTGCGGCTGTTTGAGGACCTCGACGACCCGAGCCCCGCGGGCGAGCTGCTGCTGCGAGGCCTTGTCCAGCTCGGAGCCGAACTGGGCGAACGCCTCGAGCGCCCGGAACTGAGCGAGGTCGAGCCGGAGCCGGCCGGCGACGTCCTTCATCGCCTTGACCTGCGCGTTGCCGCCCACCCGCGACACGGAGATGCCGACGTTGATCGCGGGGCGGACGCCGGAGAAGAAGAGCTCCGGCTCGAGGTAGATCTGGCCATCGGTGATGGAGATGACGTTCGTGGGGATGTACGCCGAGACGTCGCCGCCCTTGGTCTCGATGATGGGGAGCGCCGTGAGGGAACCTCCACCGAGCTCGTCGGACAACTTCGCCGAGCGTTCCAGCAAGCGGGAATGCAGGTAGAAGACGTCTCCGGGGTAGGCCTCGCGGCCGGGCGGGCGGCGGAGCAGGAGCGAGATCTCCCGGTATGCGACCGCTTGTTTCGACAGGTCGTCGTAGATGATCAGCGCGTCGTCGCCCTCGTACATCCAGTGGGCGCCGATCGCGGCGCCGGCGTACGGCGCGATGTACTGGAACGGCGCGGGATCCGACGCCGCGGCGTTGACGATGACGGTGTAGTCGAGCGCGCCGTTCTCGCGCAGGGTCTCCACGACCTCGGCCACCGTCGAGTTCTTCTGGCCGACGGCGACGTAGATGCACTTGACCGCCTGATCCGTCCCCCAGAACGGCTTCTGGGCGATGATCGCGTCCAGCGCGATCGCGGTCTTGCCGGTCTGCCGGTCGCCGATGATCAGCTCGCGCTGGCCACGACCGATCGCCGTCATCGCGTCGATCGCGGCGATCCCGGTGTAGAGCGGCTCCTTCACGGGTTGGCGCGACACGACGTTGGGCGCCTGGAGCTCCAACACCCGCGTGCTGTCCGACGCGATCGCTCCCTTGTCATCCAGCGGCCGCCCGAGGGCGTCGACGACGCGGCCGAGGAAGCCATCCCCAACCGGGATCGAGAGGATCTTCCCGGTCTGTTTGACCGGGTCGCCCTCTTCGATCGAGGAGGCGTCCCCCAGGATGATGCAGCCGATCTCGTCCTCGTCGAGGTTGAAGGCGAGACCGAGGAGCTCTCCGGGGAACTCGAGCAGCTCGTTCGCCATCGCCTGGGGAAGGCCCGACACCCGGGCGATCCCGTCCCCGCTCTCGATGACGCGGCCGACCTCCTCCCGTTCGATCGACGGGCTCCAGCTTTCGACGTTCTTGCGCAACGCCTCCGCGATCGAGGCGGGATCCAGGTTGAGTGCCATCAGCCTTTCAGCTCCCCAGTGCGTGCTTGGCGTCCTCGAGACGGCTCGCGATCGAACCGTCGAAGACGAGGTCCCCGACGCGCGCGACCACGCCGCCGACGAGGGTTGGATCGACCACGACCTTCGCTTCGATCGTCCGTCCGGTGGCGCGCGAGAGCGCCTCCTCGAGACGTTTGCGCTGCCGGTCGTTCAGCGGAACGGCGCTTCGAACCTCGGCCACCGCGTGTTGGTGCCGCTCGGCCGACAGCGCCACGACGCCGTCGGCGATCTTCCCGAGGTCGCGAGCGCGGCCGGCATCGATCAACAGCGAGATCGCCGTGAGCGTGACCGGGTTGGCTCGGTCACCCAGGATGTCGTGCACGAGCGAACGACGGTTCTCTACCGGCAGCGCTCGGTCGGTGAGGGCCTCCCGGAGCTTCGCGTTCTGTTCGACCGCTCTCGCAAAGGCGAACACCTCGTCGCCGACGGTGTCGAGCGCACCCTCGGCCTCCGCGATGGCGATGATCGCCGTCGCATACCCGCGCGTGCGTTCGTCCTTCCCGAAGAGCCGGTCGAAGATCTCGGGCATCGTCCGGTTCAGCCCTGTCCGTCTCCGCCCGAGGCGACCTGCTCGATGTACTCGTCGATCAGGCGCTCATGGGACTTCGTGTCGAGCTCGGCGCCTACCACCCGCCCGGCGAGGGTCACCGCGATGTCGGCGACCTGGGCACGAAGCTCGTTGAAGACGCGGTCGCGTTCGGCACGGATCTCGTCTTGGGCGCGGGCGACGATGTTCCGCGATTCCTCCTCGGCCTTCGCCTGGATGTCGCGGCGGAACTGCTCGGCGGTCTCTCGGGCCTCCTCGATGATCCGGTTGGCGTCTCCACGCGCGCTCGCGAGTTGCGTGCGGTACTCGGCCAGTTCGCCTTCGGCCTGGCGCCGCGTTTGCTCGGCGCTCTCGAGCTGTCCTTGGATCTGTGCACGCCGCTCCTCCAGGAGCGTGTTGACGCGCGGGATGACCCACCTCCACATGAAGTAGAACAGGATCCCGAACGCGATCGCTCCGACGATCAGCTCACTCGCATGGGGGTAGAGGTCCTTCTTGTCGCTGACCGACTCCTGCGCGAGGACGGAGAGGACTCCCAGCACGATCCGCCTCCCTCAGATGATGAACGAGAACGCGATGCCGAACAGCGCCAGCGCCTCGATCAGCCCGATACCGATGAACATGGTGGTCCGCACCTGGTTCGCGTACTCCGGTTGACGCGCCATCGCCTCGACGGACTTGCCGATCAGCACGCCGAGGCCGATCCCGGGACCGATCGCGGCAAGACCGATCACCAGCCCCTTCCCGATGGTCTTCAGGCCCGGCGTGATGTCCGCGGCCTGTGCGACGAGATGGAACATCGATGCCTCCCTTTCTCAGTGTTCTTCCGCGAGCGCCCCGCCGATGTACGAGCCGGTGAGGATCGCGAAGATGAATGCCTGCAGTCCTGCGACGAAGATCTCGAAGCCCACGAGCGCGACCGCGAAGGCGAACGAGAACGGGGCGAGGATCCACGTCTTGGGGCCGTCCTGCAGGAAGAAGACGGTGCCCACGAAGAAGATCGCCAGGAGGAAGTGCCCGGCGACGAAGTTGGCGGTGAGACGGACCGTCAGGGTGATCGGCCGGATGATGATGTTGGAGATGAACTCGATCACCATCAGGAGCGAGTACCGGAGGACGGCGGGAGCCTCCCCGATGATGCAGGTGTGCTTCAGGTAGCCGAAGAACCCGTGCTTCGCGATCCCGACCGCGTTGTACGTGACCCACGCGATGACCGCCAGCGTGAGCGGGAACGCGACCCGGCTGTTCGCGGAGAAGCTGAACCCCGGGATCACCTCGAAGAGGTTCCCGATCAGGAGGAAGAAGAAGAAGGATGCGAGGAGCGGGACGAATCGGTCGGCGTCCGGCCCGAGCACGGGGATCGCGATCTGCTCGCGCACGAACTGCACGCCGAGCTCCATCATCGTCTGAAGCTTGCCCGGCACGACGGTCGGCTGCCGGAAGGCGAGATAGAACAGCAGGAACATGATCCCGAAGGTGAGGATCACCAAGAACGTGACGAAGTTGAGACAGAGATCGAACCCGAAGAGCTTGACGCTTCCGCCCCAGCAGCCATAGACGAAGTCCTTCGTGCTGGGCGCCTCGAACGTTGCCGCGAGGACGACGATGTTCAACGAGTCGTCTCCTGGAACGCCCACATGTCCGCCTGGATCTGCCCTGAAAGAGCCCTCGCCTCAACGACCAGCAGTCCGATCGTCGCGGGTACCAGGGTCAGGGCGAAGGCCAACGGTGAGAACCAGCTCACGGTGTTCAGGAGCACGAGCGCGATCGTGAACACGATGAGGCGCATGACGAACCCGCCCATGGCCACCGCGTACAGGATCATCGGCGAGATGCGGGCTGCCCAGGCGACCGACATCGCGTTCGCGACGAAGTTCGCGAGGACGATGACGATCGCGATCGCCGCCGACCACGCCGCCCCGCTGCCACCCAGCACTTGACCGAGGACGAACGACACGACGAGCGCGACGGGCGCGAACGGGAGCACACGGCGGATCGCCAGGTACTCGGGTTCGACGCTCGTCACTGCTCCCCCCTCCCGTACCGCAGGTAGACGATGTAGATGCCGCCAGCTCCACCGAGCAGGATCCCGATCGGCAGGAACACCTTGTGGATCCCGAAGAGGCGATCGAGCAGGTAGCCGACGCCTCCCCAGGCGAGCATCCCCGCGATCAAGGTCGACGTGATGGACCACCCGGTGCCCATACCTGACCAGGCGTTGTCAGGACGCTGGTCCCCGGTCATGAGCGCGGGCAGTATATGCGGAGCCTTTCGGCTCCGTCAAAGCCGAGCGATGCTCGTTTCTGCAGGTCAGAGTACAGATGGGGTGTCGCTCGTGAACGTTTTCACGAGCGACACCCCGTCAGCCTTCCTCCGGCTCGGGCCGCGCCTTCTTGGCGCGGCCCTGGAACACCAACGCCGTGACGGCGAGCACCACGCCGGCTGAAAAGATCACGGTGCCGAGCACGAACACCTGCGGCGGGATCCCCACCTTGACCGCGCCGTAGACCCACAGCGGGAAGGTCACCGACGGACCAGCGACGAAGTTGGAGGTCACGAAGTCGTCGATCGAGAGCGCGAACGCGAGCAACGCCCCGGCCAGGATCCCCGGGAAGATCAGCGGCAGCGTGACCTTCCAGAAGGTGACCCACGGGTTGGCTCCGAGGTCTTGCGCGGCCTGCTCGAGCATCGGGTCGAACCCCGACAGTCTCGCCCGCACGGTGATCGTGACGTAGGCGACGCAGAACATCACGTGCGCGATCAACAGCGTGTTGAAACCCCGATCCAGGTTGAGCGTGATGAAGAACCCGAGCAGGGAGGCGCCGAGCACGATCTCGGGGGCGGCGATGTTCGCGAAGAGCACCTGCTCGGTTGTGCCTTTGCCTCGGAAGCGATATCGGACCAAGGCCAGAGCGAGCAACGTCCCCAAGATCGCGGAGAGAACGGTCGCGATCAGTGCAAGCTTGATCGACAGGAAGAAGGCGGGCCCCAAGCCGGGGACCCCGTTCCATTGCCGGTACCACTGGGTCGTGAACCCCTGCCATTTGGACGTGACCTGAGGAAGTGCGGAATGGGACTGGTTGAAGCTGTACACGACCATGAACGTGATCGGGATCAGCAGGTAGAGGAAGAACGCGCTCGAGTAGACCGGCAGGGTGTAGTACGTCCAGCGTCGGCGGCGGTCCCGAGGGACCGGCGCTAGGTCCTTGGCGGACGGGATCGACGTGTCCTGCGTGAGCGTGCTCACACGTACTCCTCGATCGTTCGTGAGCCCAGGAACTTCGAGTAGGCGGCGATGCCCACCAGCATCAGGACCAGCAGCACCGTCGACAACGCGGACGCGGCCGGATAGTCGGCGGTCTCCAGGAACTTGGTCTGGATCACCTGGCCGATCATGACCGTGTTCGTTCCTCCCAGGATCTGCGCGTTCACGTAGTCGCCCGCGGCCGGCACGAACGTCAGGAGGAAGGCGGCGAAGATGCCCGGGACGGCGAGCGGCAGCACCACTCGCGTGAAGGCCACCCTCCGCGTCGCGTAGAGGTCATGCGAGGCCTCCATCACGCGCCGGTCGATCCGCTCGAGGGCAACGTAGAGAGGGAGCGCCGTGAACGGAAGGTAGTTGTAGGCGAGACCCCCGATCACGGCCAACGGGGTCGCCAGGACGTGGAAGTTCTCCGGAACCAGATGCAGGTTCTTCAGGGTGCTGAGGATCGTCCCCTGGTCCGCGAGCAGCGTGTACCACGCCGTCGTCCGGATCACGAACGAGACGAAGAACGGCACCAGCAGCATCAGCAGGAAGAAGTTCTTGCGCTTCGCTCGGAACGCGATCCAGTACGTGACGGGGAAGGCCACCACCAACGCCGCGACCGTGGCGGCGCCGGCGTACACCAGCGAGCGGACGAACGTGTCGCTGTACCGACTGATGACGTTCGGGAACTCCGCGAAGTGCCAGGTGAGCTTGCATGCGAGCGTGATCGAGTCGCAGGTCTGGATCGACAGCGACAGCATCGTGACCAGCGGGATCACGAAGAACACCCCGAGCCAGACGATGGCCGGGGCGCCCAGGAGATACGGCCCGGCGGAACGCCCCAAACGCCGGTGCCGTCGGGGCGGTTCTACCCCGTGTAGATCGGCTGGAACGTGCTGTTCCACTGGTCCAGATCCTGCGAGTTCTTGAACTGGTAGTACGGCTTGGAGCGCGAGACGATCTGCGCGTCGGGGAAGACGGTCGGGCTGTTGGCGACGGTTGGATCCTTCAACTGGTTCTCGATGATCGATCTCGCCGCCGGCACCGGGCAGACGTACGCGTTGTAGTCCTCGATCAGCGCCTGCACCTGCGGGTCGTAGACGTAGTCCATGAACTCCATCGCGGCGACCGGGTTCTCGACGCCGATCGGGATGAGCTGGTTGTCGGTCCAGAACATGGAGCCCTCTTCCGGGATCACCGCCTTCAAGGTGGGGAACCCCTGATAGTTCGCTGCCTGGAAGACATCGCCCGACCAGACCATCGAGATCCAGATGTCCTCGTTCTTGAGCGCCTTGATGTAGTCCTGGTCGTAGTACGACCGGACGAGTGGCTTCTGCTGCGTCAGCTTCTCGGCTGCCTTGGTCCAATCATCGGGGGTCGAAGCCGCGGGGTCGACGCCGATCGCGAGCAGCCCCGCGCTCCCGAGCTCGGTCGAGATCCCCATCATCCCGACCTTCCCACTGTATTTCGGATCGAAGAGCGACTGGATCGAGGTGATGTCCTCGGTGATGTACTTCGTGTTGTAGCCGATGCACGTGTAGCCGGATTGCCAAGCCATGGTGTGGATGTTCCCGGGATCCCAGGTTGGGTCGGTGACGAGCGGGCTGGCGTTCTTGTAGAAGTTCGTCATCCTCGATTGGTCGAGCGGGACCGCCCATCCGAAGCCGATCATCTCGCTCAGGGGCGGGTCGCTGTTGGTGAGCACGATCACGTCGTAGCCGATGTAGTTGCCGGCTTGCAGGTCCGGACGGATCTTCGTGAAGAACGAGGTGTTGTCGTTGATCGGCTCCGTGTAGTCGACCGTGATGCCGGTCGTCTGCTGGAACTGCTCGATCGAGGGGTGCTTCCCATGGGCCGTGTCGATGTAGTAGGGCCAGTTCGCGTAGTTGAGCGTCTTCGTCTCTGCCTGCTGGCTCCACCAATCGGCCGAACCCACCCCGTTGGCGGCCGCACTCGACGAGCTCACCCCGGCGGTCCCGCATGCCGCGAGGATCGAGGAGAGGCTCAACGCCCCCGCACCGACGCCCGCCGCGTGGAGGAACCCCCGTCGCGATGTCCGTGACTGCGTGAGGCCGCGCCACAGCGCGGGATCGATGCCCGGTTGCTGCTGATCGGTCATTCCTCTTCCTCCTCTGGAGACAGCGCTTCGGACGGTTTCACGATGAAGGTGTGCTCCGGGCGCCAGGTGAGCCGGACCTTCCGGCCGGGTGCGGGCGCCTCCGCTGCGCCGAGGTTCTGCACGTACACCGTCAACTCGGTTCCGCTCGGCCCCTCGACCTTGTATTGGTGGCTCACCCCGATGTACGTCGCGATGCGAAGCAGACCGGAGACCCAGTTCGCCCCGGCCGGCGGATCCCCTTCGTCCGCCTCGATGCTGATCTTCTCCGGCCGCACCCCGACCTTGACCAGCGTGTCGATGTCGGATGGAACCTTCGAGCTGGGGAAGTGGATGTCCTGGCCGGTGGTCAAACGTACGGTGGCGACATCGCTCTGGTTCCGAACGAGCTCTCCGTCGAGGAGGTTGGAGGCTCCCAGGAACCCGGCGACGAACTCGGTCGCCGGCGACTCATAGACGAGCTCGGGCGCGCCGATCTGTTCGATCTGGCCGTGCCGCATCACGGCCAGCCGATCCGACATCGTCATGGCCTCTTCCTGGTCGTGGGTCACGTAGATGAACGTGATGCCGACTTCCTCCTGGATCCGTTTCAGCTCCAGCTGCATCTGCTTGCGGAGTTTCAGATCGAGCGCGCCGAGCGGCTCGTCGAGCAACAGGACCTTCGGCCGGTTGACCAGGGCGCGGGCCAGCGCGACCCGCTGCTGCTGCCCGCCGGACATCTGCGACGGCTTGCGCTTCTCGAACCCCTCGAGGTCCACCAAGCTCATCGCATCACGGACGCGTTGACCGATATCCTTCCCGCCGACCTTCTTGCGCCGTAGACCGAAGGCGACGTTCTCGAACACGTCGAGGTGCGGGAACAGCGCGTAGGACTGGAAGACGGTGTTGACGTCGCGACGGTACGGCGGGAGGTCGGTCACATCGCGCCCGCCCAGGTAGACCGTCCCGAGGGACGGATCCTCGAAGCCGCCGATCATGCGGAGCGTGGTGGTCTTCCCGCACCCCGACGGCCCCAGCATGCTGAAGAACTCGCCTTCGGCGATATCGAGGGACAGGTCGTCGACGGCCGGGACGTCACCGAAGAACTTGGAGACGCGTTCCAGCCGAACGTCGATCTCGGTCACGGCCACCTCCTCAAGGGATCCGCCCGGTCTCGTCGACCGGTCGGCCGGGCGCCGGCGATCATCACATGATCACGCCGGCCTTGAACAGCCTTCAAGGGGAACCTTCCCTCGACCACTTGTACGGGTTGGACAACGCGGAGGTTCTCATGGTGCCGGGGGGGGAAGGCCGCTCGTGGCGTCCGGCGGCCCCTCGGGCGCCGGTTCGCGAGTTCGACCCGGTTCGGCCGCGACGATCGGTCCGATCACCGGCTCGTGCTGCTTCGATCCATTGTCCTGCGCAGGAACCTCGTGCTCCCCGTTGCGTCGGCGCGCCAGCCGCGGGAAGGCCGTCGCGGAGAACAACGCGACCGCGCCGACTAGGATCAGACCGACCACGAACCGTCCGTCGATCAATCCGATCGCGAGACCGCATCCCGAGATGAGCGCGCTCCACAGATACATCAGCAGGACGGCCTGGCGATGGCCATGACCGATCTCCATCAACCGGTGATGCAGGTGCTCCTTGTCCGCGTGGCCGATGCCCTGGCCGCGCCACGTACGCCGGATGATGGCGAGCACGACGTCGAGGATCGGCACCGCCAACACCAAGAGCGGGACGACGACGAGGGCGAGCGGAGCGGCGAGCTCACCCGGGCTGGGGGGACGCGGGTTGTTCCCCACGCCCGAGATGGTCGCGATCGCCAGGAGCATGCCGAGCAGCATCGAGCCGGTATCTCCCATGAAGATCCTTGCGGGGAAGAAGTTCCAGGGCAGGAACCCCAAGCAGATCCCGACCGTGATCGCGGAGAGCAGCGCCGCCTGGGATGCCTCGCCGAAGAAGCTGCTGGGGCTGCGGACCATGAAGATGAAGAAGGCGCTCGCGGCGATCGCGACCATCCCGGCGGCGAGGCCGTCCAACCCATCGACGAGGTTGACCGCGTTCGCGACCGACACGACGAAGACGATCGTGAGGATCACCGGCAGGTCTCCCGAGAGCACCACGATGCCGTTGCCCGGCAGCCACGGTGCCCACGAATAGGCGAACCGGACGCCGAACAACACCACGACTCCAGCGATGAAGATCTGCGCCGTGAGTTTGGAGAGCGCCGTGGTCCCGCGCGTGTCGTCGATCGCGCCTAACCCAACCATGAGCGTGCACGCCACCAGGGCGGCGAGGGGCTCCGGGCTCGCGCCGTTCACGTCGCGGAAGAACGGGACCACGCGGGAGAGCCCCAGTGCGGCCAGGAACCCCAGGTACATGGCCAGACCGCCCATCGTCGGCGTTGGCTTCGGGTGCACCCGCCGGTCGGAGGGCTGGTCGATCACTCCGGCCGCGATCACGAACCTGCGCACGAGGGGGGTCGCCACGAACGTGACCGCGGCAGCAACGCCGAAGACCTCCGCGTACGCATGCAGACCGGCAGTGAGGAAGACCCCCAGGTACGCGTCCACGACCCGAGCAGTGTGTGCGCCCCGGCCGCCGGGCGGCAACCCTCGCGCTACGGGTAGAGCGGGAACCGCTGCATCAGATCACGAACCTGGTCGCGGGCCTTCTCCTTGGACCCGGCGTCCTCAGGGTGACGCAGGACGTCACCGATGACGCCGGCGATCTCGCGCATCTCCGGTTCGTCCATGCCGAGGGTCGAGCAGGCCGGCGTCCCGACGCGTATCCCCGATGGCGTGGACGGCGGGTTCGGATCGTACGGGATCTGGTTCTTATTCAGCGTGATGCCGACCTCGTCGCAGAGCGCCTCGGCGGCCTTGCCGTCGACCCCGAGGGGACGGACATCGACCAGGGCCAGATGCGAATCGGTGCCGCCCGACACGACGCGGAGCCCCTCGTCGGCGAGCCCCGACGCGAGCGCCCGAGCATCGCGGACCGTTCGTTCCGCGTATTCGCGGAACCCGGGTGTCATCGCCTCCTTCAGCGCAACGGCCTTCCCGGCGATATTGTTCTCGATCGGCCCGCCCTGCATCATCGGGAACACGGCCTTGTCGATGGCCTTCGCATGCTCTTCCCGGCACAGGATCATCGCGCCGCGTGGGCCGCGGAGCGCCTTGTGCGTCGTGAACGTGACGACATCCGCGTACGGGACCGGGCTCGGGAACGCGCCCCCGGCGACGAGCCCGATGAAATGGGACGCGTCGACCCAGAAGAGCGCCCCCACCTCGTCCGCGATCCGGCGGAACGCTTCGAAGTCGATCGTCCGGGAGTAGGCGGTGTACCCGGCGAGGATCACTCGCGGGCGCTCTTCGAGCGCTTGGTCGCGGATCCGATCCATGTCGAGCTGCTCCGTCTCATGGTCGACCTCGTACCCGATGAAGTTGAACCACATCCCGGAGACGTTGACCGGCGACCCGTGCGTCAGATGGCCGCCGTGCGCGAGCTTCATCCCCAACACGGTCGAGGCGGGATCGCGTGGCTCGAGGAACGCGCCGAACACGGCCATGTTCGCGGTCGCGCCAGCGTGGGGTTGCACGTTGGCGTGCTCCGCACCGAAGAGCTCCTTCGCGCGATCGATCGCCAGCTGTTCGACCACGTCGACGTACCGGCACCCTCCGTAGTAGCGCCGCCCCGGATACCCCTCCGCGTACTTGTCGCTGAGGGTCGACCCGACCGCCGCGAGCACCGCCGGGCTCGCGTAGTTCTCCGACGCGATCAGCCGCAACGTGGTCCGCTCCCGTTCCAGCTCGCCGGCGACCGCCTCGGCGACCTCCGGATCAGTGGCCTTCAACGCCTCCCAGTCCGCCGCGTACTCGCGCATGCTCAGAGCTCCCCTCGTTCGATCGCCGCGATCTGTTCGATCCGTGGCACGTGTCGCCCTCCCGCGAAGGGCGTGGACAGCCAGACACGGACGATCTCCTCGGCGTACGTCTGCGCGATGATCCGCGCGCCCATGCTGAGGACGTTCGCGTCGTTATGCTCGCGCGAGAGGCGCGCGAGGGTGACGTCGTGACACAGCGCGGCCCGGATGCCGTCGACCTTGTTCGCCGCCATCTGTTCTCCCTGGCCGGACCCGCCCAGCACGATCGCACGATCGGCGTCCCCCGCCGCGACGACGCGGGCGGCGGCGGCGCAGAACCCTGGGTAGTCGACCGGTTCCTGGGAGTGGGTGCCGACGTCGGTGACGTCGTGGCCGTCTGATGCCAGGAACGGCTTCAGCGATTCCTTCAACGGGAAGCCCGCATGGTCGCTCGCGAGGACGATCCGCACGTCACGTCTCTCCGGCGACCAACGCGGCCGGAGCCGGATCGAAGAGCGCCGGCACCAGTCGTTCGATCGAGGCGTCGAGCTCGGATGCGATCGCTCGGTAGCCGTCGAGAGGCAACCCCAACGGGTCGGCGATGTCCTCGTCGGGGCGGGGCGTGCCGGGGTCGCCGGCGCGGGCGCGAGCCGCCGCGGCGATCCGCGCAGCGGGCGTCGGGGCGGCCCGCGCGCCACCCTCGAGGAGCCGGACGAGCTCCTTCAACGTGAACGTCCTGCCCGCGGCCTCGGGCTCATCGCGCACGATCAGGTCCCGATGCTCCCCCGCCATGCAGAGCACCAGATCGGCGTCGGCCGCCATGCCGGGCCGCAGCCGGGCCGCGACGTGACCCGAGATGTCGACGCCGCGCTCGGCGGCGGCTTCGACCGCATCCGGTGTGGCGGGCGACCCCTCCCAGCCTGCCGTCCCGGCCGACGACACCGTGACCGGGGCGTCGACCGGGCGGCGCTTCGTCGCGCGTCGCAGCAGCCCCTCGGCGATCGGGGAGCGACACACGTTGCCGGTGCACACCACGATGACGGCGGTCATCTCAAGAGGCCGGAGTCTAACAGTGGGCGGTTCCTCGGCCGGTCGCTTGCGTCACCGCGTGGTCGCGAGACCGATCACGAGTTCGGGATCGACATCCCCTCGACGGAGGATCTTCGGGTCTCGACCCGTCAGGTCGATCACGGTGGACGCGGCGCCCGCGAGTGGACCATCGGTGCAGAGGTACACGGCGACCGCCGCACCGAACGTCGCCACGAGCTCGTCGTGATCGATCCCGGGCGGCTCGCCCGATCGATTGGCGCTCGTCGCCGCGAGCGGACCGGCACGTTCGAGCAGCGACCTGGCGACCGGATGATCGGGAACGCGCACGCCGATCGTGGCTCCGTGACCCCCGAGCTCCCACCCTCGGGACGCGTCGGTTCTCGCGAGGACGATCGTGAGCGCGCCCGGCCAGCACGCGGCGGCCACACGCGACGCGCGCTCGTCGAAGACGGCGACGCGCCGCGCGTCATCGGCGGTCGCGACGAGCACCGGGAGCGTGAGGTCCCGCGGCCGATCCTTCGCGGCGAACAGGCCAGCCGTCGCGGCCGGGTCGTCCGGACGCGTGCCGATCCCGTACACCGTGTCGGTCGGGAACACGACCAGCGCACCGCGGCGCGCGGCGGCCGCGGCGGTCTCGACCGTTCCGCCGGCCGTCACGGCCGCCGCGCGCCGACGACCCGGTCGCGTCCGTTCAGATCGCGGCGCACGAGGACCTCCTCGAAGCCGGCGTCGCGAGCCGCCGCGGCGACGGCCGCCGCGGCGCGCTCGTCACACTCGATCGCGAGCGCGCCGCCGGGGCGCAGCCACGCGATCGCCTCGGTGAGGAGGCGACTCGTCACCTCGAGCTCCCCGAACAGGGCCTGGGGCGGATCCGCTCGGACCTCCGGCGGCAGGTCCGGCGCGTGCTCGATCGAGAGGTAGGGAGGGTTCGCCACCACCAGGTCGACCTGGCCGCGGCACTCCTTCGACAGCGGCTCGAACAGATCGCCGGCACGCACGTCCACGGCGAGCCCGAGGCGTTCGGCGTTCTCGCGCGCGAGGGCCACGGCGGCCTGGGAGACGTCCGTCGCGATCACCCTCGCCCCAGGACGTTCGTCGGCGATCGCGAGGGCGACGGCGCCCGACCCGGTGCAGAGATCCACCACGCACGGCGACGCCGCGCCGGCGAGGAGCTCGAGCGCGACGTCGACGAGCACTTCCGTCTCGGGCCGGGGGATGAACACCCCGGGCCGCACCGTGAGTACCAGGTGGCGGAACCCCTGCTCACCCGTCAGGTGTTGCAGCGGCGTCCCGATGCACCGCAGACAGAGGGCGCGTCCGTACGCGCGGGCCTCGGCGGAGCTGAGACCCTGCTCGCGAGCGTAAAGGGCGGGACGATCGACGTCGAGGACCTGCATCATCAGCGCCTCGGCGCTCACGTCGGGGGCCTCGACGCCGTGGCGTTCGAGGTATCTCGATCCGCGCCGAACGACCTCGGCCGGGCGCATCGACGATCAGTCCCCGTCCGAGGACAGCTGCGCGGCGCGCTCGGCGGCGAGGAGCCGGTCGGCGAAGCCGTCCAGCTCCTCGCCGCCCGCGAGCACGTCCTGCAGCTGATGCGACGTGTGCTTGATCCGGTGATCGGTGACCCGGCCCTCCGCATAGTTGTACGTACGGATCTTCTCCGAGCGCTCCCCCGTCCCGAGCTGCGCTCGCCGGGCCGCGGCCTCCTTGGCGTGGGCTTCGTCGAGGGCCAGCTGGTAGAGCCGCGCCCGGAGGTAGCGCATCGCCTTCTCCCGGTTCTGGAGCTGGCTGCGCTCCTCCTGCATCTCGATCTTGATCCCGCTCGGCTTGTGGACGATGCGCACCGCCGAGTCGGTGGTGTTGACCGATTGACCTCCCGGACCGCTCGAGCGGTACACGTCGATCTGCAGGTCCTCGGGCCGGAGGTCGATCTCCACCTCCTCGGCTTCCGGCATGACGGCCACCGTCGCGGTCGAGGTGTGGATCCTGCCCTGCGACTCGGTGACCGGGACCCGCTGGACCCGGTGCACGCCGGCCTCGTACTTGAGCCGTCCATACGCATCCGGTCCACGGACCTCCAGCGAGACCTCCTTGAACCCGCCGAGATCCGACGGCGAGGACGCGAGGACGTCCGTCTTCCATCGATGTCGGTCGGCGAGCCGCCGATACATCTCGAAGAGATCTCCCGCCCAGAGCGCCGCCTCCTCGCCGCCGGCGCCGGCGCGGATCTCGAGGATCAGGTCCTTGCCTTCGTCGGGATCCTTGGGGACGAGGAGCAGCTCGAGCCGCCCGCGGAGCCCGGCGACCCGTCCATCGAGCCGCTCGGCTTCATCGTGGAAGTAGGCGGCCATCTCCGGGTCGGCCTCACCCTTGGCGAGCTCCCGAGCCTCCCGCGCCTGCGTCGAGAGCGCCTTGTACTCGCGGTACGGCACCACGACGTCCTGCAGCTCGGCGAATCGTTTGCCGAGGTCACGCAGGCGATCGGGATCTGCCGCGATGTCGGGTGCGGCGAGCTCCGCCGCAGCCTGCTCGTAGCTCTCCTCGATCTCGTCGAGCTTGGTTTCGATGCCGGACGCCATGCGTCCTATGGTCGCAGGCGCGGACGCCGAGCGACCGAACGGGCGTCAGTCGTGGTGCTCGTCCTCGAAGTCCACGTCGAGCGCGGCGAGGTCCGGGATGTCCACCATCTTCTTCCCCTTGGGGATCGCCCACATGTCCTCGTAACGAGGATCGACGACATCGTCGGTGGTTGCGCTCTCGCTCGGAGCGGTCGCGGGGTCGTCCTTCCCTTCGGGGCCTTCGGGCGCATCGATCGACGCCTCGAGCTCCTTCGCGACCGACAGGAGTTTCGACTGCATGTCGTGCATCTGGGTCACGAGGACCTCGCGGCGCTCCGAGAGCGAGCCCAGGATCAGTTCGGCTTCGCGCTTGGCCTCCGCGAGGGAATCCGTTCCCTGCTGCTTGGCCTGCTCAGCCCGCGCCTGGGCGTCGAGCTTGATCCGGTCGGCCTCCGAGCGTGCCTCCTGCAGGACGCGGTCGGCCTCCGCCTTCGCTTCGGCCAGGGCGGCTGTGGCTTCCTTGTCGGCGGACTCGAGCACACCCGCGAACCGCTTGGCGATCGTCTCGTAGGGGTCCTGCGGCGGGGCGGTCGGCGCCGGCGGCGCCGTCGCCGGGGGGACCGGGGTCATGACCTGGCCGGCCACGACCGCGGCGGCGAGGGACTCGCCCGGGGTCGGCGGGCGCTGCGCCTTCGCCTCCTTACGCTGGTCGCGCAACTCTCGCTCCAGCGTCTCCACCTGGCCCGCGACCCCCTGGAGGTACTCGCGGACCTGGTCCGGGTCGTAGCCGCGTCGGACGGTCGCGAACTCGCGTCGCCGGATCTGCTCCGCGCTCGGAAGCAGGGGCAGGTCGAGATCGTTCTTCATGGAGCCACCTCCCGGGTATCGCCATCACTCCGCGGCCGGTCGGGCAGCGCTCGACCCGGCCGGTCGATCGATCGGACATGCCATCTTCTTCGCGATGGGCTTTGGATGCAATGACCGTCGTGTGTAGGCCTCAGGTTGCGCCGGCGGCCTCGGCTTCCCGACGGAGCACTTCCTTGAAGGAGGAGACGGCGATCTCGATCTGGCCGACATCGGGCTCCCGGGTCGTGATCTTCTGGAGCCAGATCCCCGGCGCCATCATCACCCGCATCGCCGTGGAGCGGGGGAACCTGGCGCCGAGGCGGAGAGCTTCGTAGGCGATCCCGGCGATCATCGGGATCGCGATCACGCGGGAGACGAGCCTCCACAGCAATCCGGGTGTCCCGAACAACGTGAAGACGAAGATCGTGATGATCATCACGATGATGAGGAAGTTCGTTCCACATCGAACGTGCTCCTTCGGGAATCGGTCGATGCGGTCCGGCACCAGATCCTCGTCGTGCTCGTACGCCGCGATCGTCTTGTGCTCAGCGCCGTGATACTCGAAGACGCGGCGGATGTCCTTCGTTCGGCCGATCAGCCAGAGGTATCCGACGAACAGCGTGACGCGGAAGATGCCCTCGGCGACGTTCACGAGCACGCCGTTGGCGGCAACATGGTTCTCAGCCCAGGCGAACAGGGTCGTTGGACCCAGGATGAAGATCGCGATGAACAGGACCATCGCGATCGTGAGCGAGACACCGATCTGACGGCTGGAGAGCTGCTCCTCCTCCGCCACGGCATGGTTCGTCGCGATCATCAGCGCCCGGATGCCGATGGAGAGCGACTGACCGAGCACGATGATCCCTCGGAGGAACGGCTTCCGCCAGATCGGGTGTCGCGACGCGACCGACTCGATCGCGTGCGACTCCACATAGACGGAACCGGCGGGCTCGCGGACGGCCACCGCCCAATGGTCCGTGCCACGCATCATCACGCCCTCGACGACGGCCTGACCGCCGTAGAGATGGACCTTCGCCGGGGGCGGCTGGCCCACCGGCGGCTCAGCTCTGCTTCGCGGCCTGTTGGGCCTGCTGGGTCTTGGCGTAGCGACGCTGGAAGCGCTCCACGCGCCCGCCCGTGTCCACGAGCTTCTGCTTCCCCGTGTAGAACGGATGGCAGTTCGAGCAGATGTCCGAGCGGATCTCGCTCACCGTCGAGCGGGTCTGGAACGTGTTGCCGCAGGAGCAGTGGACGTTCGCGATCTGGTAGTCGGGGTGGATGCCCTGCTTCATGGTGGATCGATCTCCTTCGTGAGCGTCGGGATGCTACCCCGTCCAACGCTCCCCTATTCCCGGGTTCCCTGTCGACCGACTCAGCCCCCGGTCGGTGCCTTCGCGATGTCCTTCAGGAAGAGCTCGTTCGACTTGGTCGACCGGAGCTTGTCGATCAGCAACTCGAGCGCCGCGCCGGTCTCCAGCGCGTGCAGGACGCGGCGGAGACGGATCACCAGTGCCAGTTCCTCGGTGGGCAGGAGCAGCTCCTCCTTGCGGGTGCTCGAAGCGTCGACGTTGATCGCCGGGAACAGCCGCTTCTCGGAGAGCTGCCGGTCCAGCCGAAGCTCCATGTTCCCCGTCGCCTTGAACTCCTCGAAGATCCCATCGTCCATCCGCGAGCCCGTCTCGACCAGGGCCGAGGCGATGATCGTGACCGAGCCGCCCTCCTCGATGTTGCGCGCGGCTCCGAAGAATCGGCGGGGCGGATAGAGCGCCGCGGAGTCGATGCCGCCCGTGAGGATCTTGCCGGAGGCGGGCATCCCCAGGTTGTACGCCCTCGTCAGGCGGGTCAGGGAGTCAAGGATGATCGCGACGTCTTGGCCCATCTCCGCCAACCGCTTCGCCCGTTCGAGGACGAGCTCCGTGACCTGGATGTGTTGGTCGGTTGGTTTGTCGAAGGTCGAGTAGACGACCTCGGCGGCACGAACCGTGCGCTGCCAGTCGGTGACCTCCTCGGGTCGTTCGTCCACGAGCAGCACGATCACGTGCGTCTCGGGGTTCGAGTGGATGATGCCGTTCGCGATCTGCTTCAGGATCGTCGTCTTGCCGGACTTGGGCGGCGCCACGATCATCCCGCGCTGACCCTTGCCGATCGGCGCGATCATGTCGATGATCCGCTCCGTGATCGCGAGTGGGCCGCTCTCGAGCCGGAACCGATCGTCCGGGAAGAGCGGCGTGAGCTTGTCGAACTGCGGCCGCGCGACGGCCTTCTCGGGGTCCATCTCGTTGACCGCTTCGACCGAGAGCAGCGCCGGGTACTTCTCGTTGTTCTTCGGCTCGCGGATCTTGCCCGTCACGGTGTCGCCCTTGCGGAGCTGATGGCGGCGCACGTAGGACAACGATACGTAGACGTCCTCCTGACCCGGCAGATAGCCGGAGGTCCGGAGGAAGCCGTATCCCTCGGGGAGGATGTCCAAGATTCCGGTCCGGGTCGGAGCGCTCTTCAGCTCCTCGACCCGATCCTGCTCGTCGCGGACCTTCCGGTCCTCACGCGAGCGACGCCGTTCCTCGCGGGACGGTCGGCGCCGACGATCGCGCTCGCCGCCGTCCGAGGGACCTTGCCCGACCGGACGCGGAGCGCCTTGACGGTCGCCCCGGTCGTTGCGCGCACCGCGATCGGTGCGGTTGCCGCGATCGGTGCCCTGGCGCTCCTCGCCCTGGCCGCGCTCCTCGCCCTGGCCGCGCTCCTCGCCTTGGCCGGGGTCGGCACGGTCTTCACCGTCGGTCCGTTCGCCGCGTTCCGCCGCCCTGGGGGCGTCATCGTCGTCCGAGGGGGGGCGATCGTCGTCGTGTCCCCGCGCGGGCGCTTCGCCGACCGGCGCCGCGGTGGCCACGGCTCCCGCGGCCTCGTCGCCGTTGCGGGTCGGCGAACCTTCTCCGTTGGTGGAGGCGGCCACGATCGCGTCGATCAGACCCGCCTTCCGTAGCTTCTGTGTGCCCTCGACGCCCAGGGTCTGGGCGATCTGCTGCAGCTCCGGCAGGAGCTTGCCCTCGAGAGCGCTCCGTTCGATCGTTGTGTCCATCAGGTGGATGCCTCTCCCTCCAGCTGGTGCTGGAGCTTCTCCCAATCGGCTTGGAACCGCTCCATGCCGAGATCGGTCAGGGGGTGCTTCACGAGTTTCGTGAAGACCTCGTACGGCATCGTGGCGATGTCGGCACCAGCGTGCGCCGACTCCACCACGTGCATCGGGTGACGGAGCGATGCGGCCAGGACCTTGGTCTCGTAGCCCTGTACAGCATAGATGTCGCAGATCGAATGCAACAGCGCCATCCCATCGCTCGCAACGTCATCGAGGCGCCCGAGGAACGGGGACACGATGTACGCCCCGGCCTCGGCGGCCAAGATGGCCTGCGCGGGTGAGAAGACGAGGGTGACGTTGATCCGCATCCCCTCGCTCACCAAGCGCGTGCCCGCCTCGAGCCCGTCCGGGGTCATCGGCACCTTCACCACCGCGTTCGAGCCCATCGCGGCGAGCGTGCGACCCTGCGCCACCATCCCGTCGGCGTCCGGCGCGGTCACTTCGAGTGAGACGTCACCGGCAACCTCCTCGAGGATCTGGCGCCATACCTTGTCGGGTTCCGCGGCCTCCTTCTGGAGCAGCGATGGGTTGGTGGTCACCCCACCGAGCACGCCCCAGCGGTTGATCTCGCGGATCTCCTCGATGCTTGCGGTATCGAGGAAGAGTTTCATGCTGTCTTCCCCTCCTTCGGATTCGTCGGCTGTTCGTTCCTTCCGGCGGCGCCTGCGGCTCCGCCGTCGAGCGGCGCCACCGCGCGTGCGGTTGCGCGCTCCATGACCAGGTCGATCACCGCGGCGATCGACTGGTCGAAGCTGTAGTTCGGGATCACGGGCACGCCGTGGGCGAGCGCCTGGCTCTTCACGTACCGCTGCAACCGCCGGATCCCTTCGAACCCCTCCACGTAGCGGGTGGCGGGCCGCGCACCGGCCGCGTTCTCGCGGGCGGCGAAATGCGACCGGTGGCGATCTTCGTCGTCGACGCCCACCACGAACGGGACCGCGAGGATCCGCTCGGCGTGCACGTCGGTCTCGAAGAACCCCGGGACGATGTGCGCTCCCTCGATAACGATGCTCGTTCCCTCCGCAGCGGCTCGCTCGATCAACGCGTTGATGCCGACCGAGACGGCCGCGGTCTGCTCTCGGAAACCCAACGTGAGCGCGTCCGCCATCTTCGTCGGCGGTTCCCGCAGGGCCTTATCCGCCTGGAACGACGACACGTGCAGGGTCGGCATCAGCTCGCTCGAGAGCATCGCCCGCATGACCTCGCGGATCGCGTCGGTCGCGACGACGCGCACGATGCCGAGCCGGGCGGCCAGCTGCGTTGCGATCGTGGACTTCCCCACCCCCGTCGCTCCCCCGATCAGGATCACGAGGGGGACATCGAGGTTCTCGATCTCCCGCCAGCGCACGAAGTTGGTCGCGTAGCGCTCGCCCGCCACCTCGCCGATCACTTCGATCGCGACCTCGGCCAGCTCGGCCGACGTGACGGAGGCGCGTCGCCGCTCCAACAGACGGATCTCAACCTCCTCTGCAACCTGGTACGCCCGATACGGAGAGAGCCCGGTGACCATGACCTGAGACGCGAGCAACCCCTTGGAGAACGGCAACCCCGACTCGCGATCGGAGATCACGATCTGGGACGTTCTCGTTCGTTCGCTCATCCGTCGGTCCCTCTCGAGGGTTTGACCCCTCGTGCCATCCCCCTGGCGATCGTCAGGTCGATGACCTCTCCGAAGGCGGTTCCCAGGTCCATCGTTCCTTCGGTCACTTCTGCCCGGTTGTCGACGAAGACCACGTCGGCCCCGCGGGCGGCGGCTTGCCGACAGGCAACGTCGACGGCTGCCGCTTTCAGCTCCGTGAGGAGCACGTCGTACCCCCCCGCGGCCTCGAGATCCTCCGCCAGACCGGCCCGGTCGGCCAGCCTCGCGCTCGACCCGACGATCCGGACCCCGTACGCGGCCTCCAGGTGGTGCGCCTGACTCATGGAGATCGCGGTCGGGGCGGTCGTTGCGAAGAACGCGTCCCGTCCTCGCACATCTGCGAGCGGCACTGGGAGGAAGTCGGTCACCAAGACCCGCGCATCGCCCAGCGTGCGACGCAGGTGAGCGGAGAGGTGGGAGAGGTTCTCTGACCCGGGAACCTGGCTCGCAGACATGGTAACAACAGCTAGGTCGGCCCGCAACAAGCGGTAGGGGCCGAGGTAGCCGCGGATGTACTCGGGAGGACAGGTCGCGGGGACGACGAGGATCCCCGCGTCCCACGAGACGGGCGGAAGGGCCGCTCCGCTCCCCTCGAGGACGAGGAGCCCGGGGTGGCGGGCGGCTCCCATCGCAACCGCCTCGGCCACGTTGGTCGCGTAGGGGGCACCCGCAAGGCCGCCGGCCGCCCGGCGCGCCCCGATCGTCGTCACCCCGGTGGTCAGGGCATCCTCCAGGTAGTCCGACGCGGCGTGTTCCCCCGCCTGGACCAGGGCGATCAGCGAGTCGAGCGTCACCGATCCGGCCTCGGCGACCTGGGGGGCGGGGGGCCCGCCGCGACCCATGGCGATCACGATCGGCGCGAGGTCGCGGCGGGCCGCCCGCCGTGCGACCTCGCCGGCGATGGCGGTCTTCCCCGTTCGCTTGCCCGTGCCGTAGACGGCAAGCACCGGGACGCCGAGGGGCGCCGGTTCCGCGAGCGGAGGCTCGAACCGGAAGTCCGCCCCCTGGTAGGGCACGCCCAGGACGAGCGAGACGGACACCAGCTCCATCCGCTCCCGGTATCCGAGCACGGGCTCGTCCGAGAGATCCAGGACGACCTCGGGCCGCCACTCGGCGATGGCCGCGCGCAGACCCTCCGCCCGGTCGTCCGCCACGGACCGGACGGGGACGCCGACGTCGGGTAGCTCGCCGGGAAGGAGCTTCTCGATCCCACCGACGACGAGTGCCACGACGACCTCGACCCCCCGGGAGCGGGCGACCTCGAGCGCCCAGCGGGTGACCGGTGGGTAGTGCTCGCCGTCGATCAGAGCGATCGCACGCATCGGATGGTGCCGGTTGTCCCTCTCTCGCCGCTTGCCGGCGGGCGGGCCGCCTTAAGGCTCGGGCGGTCCCGCGACCTGTTGCACGGGTGCCTCGCGATGGTGCCTCGTTTCGAACAAGACGAACCTCGCCATGAGGTGGCGCTCACCCTCGAAGGGGAAGACGCGGTGGATCGACACCTCGTCCCCGTCGAAGTCGAGCACGTTGTAGCACGGCTTGCCATAGCCGCGCAGCCGGAGCGACGACACCGTCCCGGCGTTCGCGATGTACAGGTCTTCCAGACGCCACACGTACGGAACGTGCTTGTGCCCGGACAGGACCACGTGGACCCCGGCGTGCACCAGGACCTCGAGCAGGTCGCCGGCGTCCATCACGATCGAACGCTCCCGCCCGGTCCCGGGGATCGGCATCAGATGGTGGTGCAGGACGAAGACCTTGAGCGCGGCCGGCCCGGCGAACTGGTCGCTGATCCAGTCGTAATGGACGCGTCCGACCTGGCCCTCGTTGAGATCCGGCTCGCTCGAGTCCACCCCCACGATGCGAACGCCGTCGATGTCGTGGACCCACATCCTGGGCCCGATCAGATCCTCGAAGTGCAGATATCCGACGTTGCGAGAGTCGTGGTTGCCCGGAACCGTGAGCAGCGGAGCCTCGATCCGATCGGCGTAGGCGAGCCACGCCTTGTACTCGGGACGGAACCCGTCGGTCGTCAGGTCGCCCGAGACGACGACCACGTCCGGTTGGAGCTGGTTCAGCTCGGCGATCACGCGGTTCATCAGGTTGGGAACGAAATGCGGGGACCCGACGTGCGGGTCCGAGATGTGGGCGATCGTGACCACGCCTCTACCCTACCGAGCCTCGCTCGAGCGGCGGGTCGCACGTCCCATCTCAGTCGCCGCCGATCTCGACCTCGAACCCCCGACGGCGGATCCCCGGACGCAGGATCCGCCACGGCGCGGAGAGCCCTAAGGCCTCGAGGGTGACCGGGGGCCGGTCCGTTCGCTCGAACAGCACGAGCGACGGACCGGCCCCCGAGACGCACACCGGGACGTGGTCGCGGCGGAGCGTCGCGACCACCTCCGCAACCTCGGGCATCGTGGCGAGCCGCACATCCTCGTGCAAGCGGTCGACGAGCGCCCGCGGCAAGAGCGACGGGTCGCGCGTGAGGGCCTCGACCTCGATCGCCGCGCGGGCGACGTTCGCGGTCGCGTCCACCCGGGGGACGCTCTCGGGCAGGACGGCGCGCGCCGCCGCGGTCGACATCCGGAGGCCGGGCACGAGGAGAGCGGGCCGGAGGTCGGGATGCGGTTCGAGCCGGTGCACGGTGCCGTCGTCGAGCGCGATCGTGAACCCTCCGAACACTGCGGCAGCAACGTTGTCGGGGTGCCCTTCGATCTCCGCGGCCATCGCGAAGACCGAGATCGGGTCGGCGTCGATCCCCAGGTCGAGCAGGGCCGACGCCGCGACCACGCCTGCGACCGTGGCCGCGGACGACGATCCGAGGCCCCGCTCGAGCGGGATCCGGTTCCGCCCGCGGCGGGCAAGCGGGGCGAGTTGAAGCGACATCCGTCCCGCGACCGCCGACATCACGCGGCCGATCGGGTCCGAGCCGTCGGCCGGAAGCTCGTCCTCCCCCTCCCCCTCCCACGTGATACCGGACGGTGCGCCTGTGTCGATCACGAGCTCGTTGCAGAGGTCCCAGGCCAACCCGAAGCTGTCGAACCCGGGACCGAGGTTCGCTGACGTGGCGGGGATGCGGACCGTCACGCGCATCGTGGCGCGGAGCGTATCGCGGCCCGGACTACAAACCCGAGCTCCGCCGCGACGGCGTCCGCGTCGGCCGGGACGGTGACGGGCTGCGCGGCGCCGGCGATCGCCCACTCCGTGTCCTTCAAGCCGTGTCCCGTCAGGACGCACACGACGGTGCGCCCCGCCGGGAGCCGTCCGTCGGCGTGCAGCTGGAGCATGCCCGCGACGCTCGCTGCGCTGGCGGGCTCGACGAAGAGGCCTTCGCGTGCCAGCCGCCGGTAGGCGGCAAGGATCTGCCGGTCGGTGACGGACCCGATCGCGCCTTCGGACGCGCTCGCGGCGGCCACGGCCTTCTCCCAGGACGCCGGGTTCCCGATCCGGATCGCGGTCGCGATCGTCTGCGGATCCGCGATCGGCTCACCCTTCACGATGGGAGCCGCGCCGGCCGCTTGGAACCCGAACAGCTGCGGCGGCTCGGGGATCACGCCATCGACGAGGTACTCCGAGTAGCCCATCCAGTGGCTCGAGATGTTCCCCGCGTTGCCCACCGGGACGCAATGGATGTCGGGGGCTCGCCCAAGCGCATCGCAGATCTCGAAGGCAGCCGTCTTCTGCCCCTCGAGCCGGAACGGGTTGACGCTGTTCACGAGCGTCACGGGGAACCGCTCCGCCAGATCGCGCGCGACGTTCAGTGACGCGTCGAAGTTTCCTTCCACCTCCAGCATCCGGGCGCCGTGGACGAGGGTCGCCGCCATCTTGCCGAGCGCCACCTTCCCCTTCGGCACGAGCACGGCGCACGTGAGACCGGCCCTCGCCGCGTACGCGGCGGCCGACGCGCTCGTGTTGCCGGTCGAGGCGCAGACCACCGCCTTCACGCGATCCTCGACCGCCTTGGAGATCGCGAGCGTCATGCCGCGGTCCTTGAACGAACCCGTCGGATTGGCGCCGTCGTACTTCAGCCAGACGTCGCACCCCGTCTCGAGGGAAAGCGGATCGGAGCGGACGAGCGGCGTGCCGCCTTCACCGAGCGAGATCACTGGTGTCGCGTCGGACACCGGAAGGCGTTCGCGATACTCATCGACGACGCCGCGCCACTGATGGGGACCGGCGCCTCCCGGCGGAACGCTCACTCCTCGCCCTCCACGCGCAGGAGGCTCGCGACCGCGCGCACGCTCGAGCGATCGCGCAGCTCCGCTAGCGTCTTCTGGAAGGCTCCCTCCTGCGCCCGGTGCGTGATGAACACGAGCGTCGCCTCCTCGGCGAACCCCTCCTGCCACACGCGCTCGATCGAGACCCCGTTGTGTGCGAAAGCCTCCGCGATCTCTGCCAGCACGCCCGGCCGGTCCTCCACGTGGAGGTTGAGGTAGTACTGCCCGGTCGTGGCGTCCATCGAACGGATGGCACGATCGAGGACGCACGTGCATCCGATCGCGCGGCCGCCGAAAGCGAGGTTCCGGGCGACGTGCACCAGGTCCCCGATGACGCTGGTCGCCGTCGCGTCGCCCCCCGCTCCCGGCCCGTAGAACATCAGCTGGCCGACCTTCGCACCCTCGACGAAGACCGCGTTGTTGGCGTCCCGGACCGCCGCGAGCGGGTGGGCGGCCGGGATCATCGCCGGGTGCACACGCGCGGAAACCTCGCCATCCTCCAACTCCGAGATCGCGAGCAGCTTCACCACGTAGCCCAGGCGCGCGGCGTCGGCGATGTCCTGCGGCGTGACTCGCGCGATCCCTTCGCGATACACGTCGCTCGCGACGACCCGCGTGTTGAACGCGATCGAGGCGAGGATCGCGCACTTGGCCGCGGCGTCGAAGCCGTCGATGTCGGCCGTGGGATCGGCCTCCGCGTACCCCAGACGCTGCGCCTCGGCCAGCGCGTCCTCGAACGTCCATCCGTGCTCCGACATCTGCGTCAACACGTAATTGGTCGTGCCGTTCACGATCCCGAGCGTGCGGCGGACCCGCTCACCCGCCAGCGACTCCTTCAGGGGTGCGATCAGGGGGATCCCCCCGCCCACGGCGGCCTCGAACATGAGGTCGCGCTGGGCCGCGTCCGCCGCATCGAACAGCTCCTTGCCGGCGGTCGACAGGACCTCCTTGTTCGCCGTCACCACCGGTTTGCCGGACGCGAACGACGCGAGGATCAGCTCCTTCGCGGGCTCCGTTCCTCCGAGCAGCTCGAGCACGACGTCGATGTCGGGGTTGGCGACGATCGAGGCGGGGTCGGTCGTGAACACGTCGCGCGGGAGCGGGACGTCTCGCGCGCGATCCGCGTCGCGGACTGCCACGCGGGTCACCGCGAGGCGGACCGCGGCCCGCATCGCGATGTCGTCGCCGTGCTCGGCGAGCATCCGCACGACCGCCGATCCCACGGTCCCGCACCCGAGCATCCCGATCCGGATCGTGCGCTCGGTCACGTCGAGCCCTCCACCCGATCCATCCGCTCGGGAGCGGAGACACCGAGGATCCCGAGCAGGTTCGCGAGCACCGTTCCCGACGCCCGGCACAACCACAGACGGGCCTGGGTGCGTGCCGCGTCGTCGGAGACGACGCGGCACTCGGTGTAGAACCGATGGAACCGAGCGGCCAGGTCCTGCGACGCGTGCGCGACGCGATGCGGCGCGCGGAGGGTCGCCGCCTTCGCGATCACGGCGGGCATCTCCGCGAGCGCCTTGAGCAGCTCGGTCTCGGCGGGCTCGACCAGGATCGACAGGTCCACCGCTTCGATCGGCTCCAGCGTCACGCCGGCCTCGCTCGCGGTTCGAAGGATCGATGCGATCCGCGCGTGTCCGTACTGAACGTAGTAGACGGGATTGTCCATCGATCGCTGCTTCACGGATTCGATGTCGAACCGCATCGTGTGGTCGTTGCCGAACAGCAGCAGATGGAACCGCGCGGCGTCGGCGCCCACCTCGTCGATCAGCTCGTCGAGCGATACGAACGTGCCCGCTCGCTTGCTCATCGGCACAGGCTCGCCTCCTCGGAGGAACGAGACCCATTGGTAGATCACGATCTCGACGGCATCGGGCTCGAACCCGAGCGCCTGCGCGGCGCCGCGGACGCGCGCGATGTCGCCGTGGTGATCCGCACCCCACAAGTAGATCAGGTGATCGAAGCCGCGAGCGAACTTGTCCATCAGGTACGCGCAATCGGCGCCGAAGTACGTGTGCCGGCCATCGCTCCGCACGAGGACACGGTCCTTGTCGTCCCCGAACGCCGTTGACCGGAACCAGACGGCGCCCTCGGCCTCGTAGGCGTGGCCCGAGGCGCGGAGCTCGTCGATCGCCTGGGCGATCTCGCCCTTGCGTTCGAGCGCCGCCTCGGAGACGTAGGAGTCGAATCGCACGTTGAACCGCGCGAGGGTCGCGTCGATCCAGCCAAGGACCCGCTCGGCGGCAGCTCCACGCACCGCGGCCAGCCGCTCCTCATCCGGGAGCCCTGCCCACCCCGGTTGCTCGGCCGCGAGGTCGCGACCCAGCTCATCGATGTACGCACCGTGGTAGCCGTCTTCGGGGATCTGGGTCGGCCGTCCGAGATGGCTCAGGTAGCTCGCGTCCACCGAGGCACCGAAGCGGTCCATCTGACCGCCCGCGTCGTTGTAGTAGTACTCGCGCTCCACGGTCCATCCGGCAGCATCGAGCAGACGGGCGATCGTGTCGCCGAGCACGGCGTTCCGCGCGTGCCCGACGTGCAGCGGCCCCGTCGGATTCGCGCTCACGAACTCCACCTGGACGCGCCGTTCGCTCCGCGGTGCCGTCCCGTACGCGGCCCCCTCGGCCGCGATCCGGCGAAGGACGTCGTGCAGCCACCCTTCGGTGAGGAAGACGTTGATGAACCCGGGACCGGCGACCTCGACCTTCCGGACGAACGCCGCCGGCGGCAGCGCCGCGACGATCGCCTCCGCCACCGTCCGCGGGGACGTCGCGATGCGAGACGCCACCTCGAGCGCGACGTTCGTGGCGAAGTCTCCATGCTCCTTCTGCCGAGGCTCCATCACCTCGGGTTCGGGCAGTTCGCCGTCCAACCCCAATCCATGTGCCGCGGCCTCGAGGCCCGACCGGAACCAACCCCGGAGGTCGTCCTCGATCACGCTCCGGCTCCCTCGATCGAACCGCGGACCGTCTCGATCAGGGCTTGCGCGTCGAAGGGTTTGGTGATGTAACGGACGCCGGGGGCCACGGGCGTGGTGTCCAGTGCGCGGGCCGTCAGGAACACGACCGGGATCGCGCTGAGCAACGGGTCCTCGTGGAGCCTGCGGTACACCTCGTGCCCGTCCATCTCGGGGAGCATCAGATCCAGGACGATCGCGTCGGGCTGCCTTGTCGCGAGGGCGATGGCCTCCGGCCCGCGGGACGCGGTCATCGTCTCGAACCCCTCCAACCGGAAGTTGACCTCCAACAACCGGAGGATCACCGGGTCGTCATCAACCAGCAGCACGGTCGGCACGCCCCGAGCATACGGGTGAGTGGGCTCCGGTCGGAACGCTAGACTCGGTGCCCGTTCGCCCCCGTAGCTCAGAGGATAGAGCGCCGGCCTCCGGAGCCGGGTGCGCAGGTTCGAGTCCTGCCGGGGGCGCCTCTGGAAACTTCCGATCGAACGGGGCTAGGGGCGATGTCCGAGACGGAGGGGATGCGCTCGCAAGGCTCGCACGAGCATCGCGAGCTTCGGCGCGCGGATCTGCATCCTGACCCGATCAGCCAGTTCCTCCGTTGGTTCGAAGACGCGGAGACCGCCGGGATCGCGTTGCCCAACGCGATGGCGCTCGCCACGACGGGAGCCGATGGCCAGCCGTCGGTCCGGCACGTCCTGCTTCGCGAGGCCGATCAACGAGGCTTCGTCTTCTACACCAACCACGGGAGCCGCAAGGGTCGACAGCTGGACGAGAACCCCAGAGCGGCGATCGTGTTCCTCTGGAAGGAGCTCGACCGGCAGGTCTCCGTCACCGGCAGCGTTCGACGGGTCGAGGACGACGAGTCGGACGCCTACTTCGAAACCCGGCCGCGGGAGGCCCAGGTCGGAGCGTGGGCCTCGGCGCAGAGCTCGGTGTTGCGCGATCGCCGGGAGCTCGAGGAGCGGGTCGGGGACGTGTCGGCTCGGTTCCAGGACGGTCCGATCCCGCGGCCTCCGTCCTGGGGTGGATACCGCCTGGCCCCCGACGCGGTCGAGTTCTGGCAGGGTCGCCCCTTCCGGCTCCACGACCGCTTCCTGTACACGCGCGATGCGGACGAGGGGACGGGGTGGCGGGTGGAGCGCCTCTCTCCCTAGAGGGAACGCGGTAGCCTGCCCCGCCATGGACACCGACCAGCTCCGGAAACGCATCCACGAGGACATGCCGCGGGTGCTCGACGAGCTCTCCAGGCTGGTCGCGATCCCCTCGATCGGATACGAGGGCTACGACCCCGCGAACGTCCGCGCGAGCGCGGAGCTGACCCGCGACATCCTGCGCGACGCGGGGGTCGGCGCCGACCTGCTGGAGATCGAAGGCGGGCACCCGGCCGTCTTCGGCAGCGTGCCGGGGCCCGCCGATCGGCCCACGATCCTGCTGTACGCGCATCATGACGTGCAGCCGGCGGCCGATCCGGGCGCGTGGACGACGCCTCCGTTCGCACCGACGATCAACGACGGGCGGCTCTTCGGTCGCGGGACCGCCGATGACAAGTCCGGGATCGTGATCCACGCCGCGGCGCTCCGGGCGGTCCGCGCCGACGGTCCACTCCCCTGTTCGGTCAAGGTCATCGTCGAGGGGGAGGAGGAGTGTTCGACCGAACATCTGCCGGAGCTCGTCCGTGGGCACGGCGACCTGTTGCGCAGCGACGTCGCCGTGATCGCGGACGGGGGGAACTACCGGACCGGCGTTCCGACGATCGGCACCAGCATCCGTGGCGCCACGCACGTGACCGTCCGCGTGGACGTGCTCCCGATCGCGCAGCACAGCGGCGCGTTCGGTGGACCGCTCCCGGACGCGATCATGGCGCTCAGCCGGATGCTCGCGTCGCTCCATGACGATGACGGCGAGATCACGATCGAGGGACTGCATGGGTTCCCCTGGCCCGGGACGCAGGTCCCGGAGGGTGAGTTCCGAGAGGAATCGCGCGTGTTCCCCGAGGTCGAGCTCCTCGGCACGGGCACGATCGCCGACCGCACCCTGTCGAAGGCAGCCATCAACGTCCTCGCGTTCGAGGCGCCGCGGGTCGACGAGGTCGCCAACCAGATCGTGCCGACGGCGCGGGCGGTGGTCGGACTGCGCATGGCGCCCGGCGAGGACTACACAGGCGCGGCCGATAGGCTCGCCGCGCATCTGCGCGCCGCCGCACCGTGGGGCGTCCGCGTCCAGATCGACACCGAGGAGCCCGGCGCCGGCTACATCGTCGACCCGACGACCCCGGCCTACCGGAGCGCGCGCGCGGCACTCGCCACGGCTTTCGGGCGCAGGGTGGTCGAGATGGGCTCGGGCGGATCGATCCCGCTCGTTCCGATGCTAGCGGAGACCTTCCCGGGGATCGAGGTGTTGATCTGGGGCGCCGGTGATCATCGTTCGAACTTCCACTCGGTCGACGAGAGCGTGGACGTCGAGGACCTCGAGCGGATGGCCGTCGCGGAGGCTCTGTTCCTCCGGAGCTTCGCCGACGACGCGGACGGCTGACGTCGGCATGGAGACCTCGATCGACGGTCTGTTGGTTCGGATGGACGCCTTGCTCGCGCCCATGATCGCGTCGAACGACGAGCGGCGCCACTTCTTGTCCGTCTACACCCGGACCACGGCCGCCGTCCGTGACGAGCTCGCCCATCCGTCGCTCGGGGGCTTCGTCGATCCCGCGTGGGCCGAACGTTGGGACCTGGCGTTCGCCGAGCTCTATCTGGAGGCATTGGAGCGGTGGAACGAGGACGGGACCGCCCCCGGTCCGTGGCAGGTGGCGTTCGCGCTCGCGGGCTCGGAGCCGAGGGTCCCCCCGATCCGCCACCTCCTGCTCGGCATGAACGCGCACATCAACTTCGATCTCCCGCAAGCGCTACTCGCGGTCATCACCGACGCCGAGTTCGACGATCCGGACGTGATCGAATTCCGAGCGGCCGACCATGCGCAGATCGACGCGATCCTCGCGAGCCGCGTACCCGAGGAGGACCGGCTCCTGGAAGCGTCCGAGCAACCCGGCGACCGGACGCTGATCGATCGGTTGATGACGCCCTTCAACCGCCGAGCGACCACACGGTTCCTCAAGGAGTCCCGCGCCAAGGTCTGGAGGAACGCGCGCGCGTTGTCGCTGGCTCGTCGCGACGGCCCGGCGCCCTTGCGAGCGCGGGTCGTCGAGCTCGGGGAGCTGTCGGCCGGCCGGGTCGCCGACCTGGGCCGGCCGGGCAACGTGATCCGCCGCCTGGGTCGCGACGGCTTCGGCGTGTTGTTGGACGGAGCCTAGTCGTGCCCGGGTGCTAGGTTGGCCGGATGAACCCAGACCCCGGTCAGATCGCCACGCCAGGTGTGGTCCAGGCGGTCCCGGTCGACGCGGAAGCCGAGCAGGCGCCAGCGCCCGGAACCGAGACGATCACGGAGCCCGCGAAGCTCCTGCGGATCGCGAGCATGGTCCGAGAGCTGCTCGACGAGACGCGACAGACGTCGCTCGATGAGCCGGGCCGCAAGCGGCTCGCCGAGATCTACGGCCGGTCGGTTTCCGAGCTCTCCGACGTTCTCTCGGACGATCTCCGCGAGGAGCTCGCGTCGCTCGCGCCTCCGATCGAGGGCGGGGTCCCGACCGAATCCGAGCTCCGGGTCGCCCAGGCCCAGCTGGTCGGCTGGCTCGAGGGCCTCTTCCACGGGATCCAGGCCGCGATGTTCGCCCAGCAGGCCGCGGCGCGGGCGCAGTTCGAAGAGCTCCGGCGCCGCGGCTTAGTGGCGCAGAACCCGCAGGGCGGGCCCGGCCCTCAGGAGAACGAGCGGATCCCCGGCCAGTACCTCTAGAGCCCGGGTTCGGTCTCGCTCCGCAACGCGGCGCGCCGGCCTGCGGCGGTTCCCGCCTCCGCGCCGGCGAGCTGTTGCGCGATGTAGACCGGGATGATCATCACCAACAGCACGACGACGGCCACGACGTTCACCACGGGCCGGTTCCGAGGCTGGCGGAGATTGTTATAGATGAACTTCGGGATCGTGAGCTCGGTGCCTGACGTGAAGTTCGTCACGACGATCTCGTCGAAGGAAAGCGCGAACGCCAGAAGCATCCCCGCGATGACTGCGGTCCTGATCGCCGGCCAGGTGATGTACCGGAACGTCTGCCACCCGTCGGCACCCAGGTCCATCGATGCCTCGACCTGCGAGCCCCCCGTCCTTCGGAGACGCGCGAGCACGTTGTTGTACACGACGACGATGCAGAAGGTCGTGTGCCCGAGGATGATCGTGAGGACTCCGAACGGGATGGCGTAGTTATTGAACGCCGTGTTGAGCGCGATGCCGGTCAAGATCCCGGGCAACGCGATCGGGAGGACGAGCACGAACGACACGGTGTTCCGGCCGAAGAACCGGAACCGATGCACGGCGAACGCAGCGAGGCTGCCGAGGAAGAAGGCCAGCAGCGTCGCGAAGAGCGCCACGGTCAAGGAGGTCGCGAGCGCCGTGCGCACATCGGAGTCGTGCCACGCGAAGGAGTAGTACCTCGTCGTGAAGGAGGTGATCGGCCACGTCTGACTGACGCTGTTGTTGAACGAATAGATCACCACGATCAACAGCGGGACGTATAAGAACGCCAACACCAGGCCGGTACCGACCCTGATCGCAAGGCTGACGCCACGTGATTCCATCGCTGCTCCTACAGCGCCTCGAACGCCCCGAGGCGCCAGGCGACGAATAGGTAGATCGACATGATCGCGAGCGGGACCAACGCGAAGGCGGCAGCGAAGGGGATGTCGTTCGCGATCCCGACGCTGTCGTAGATCACGTTGCCGATGAACGCAGACTTCCCAACGAGCTGAACGACGATGTAGTCGCCCAGGGTGAGCGAGAACGCGAAGATCGAGCCAGCGACGATCCCGGGGACGATCAACGGGAAGACGACCCTCCGGAAGGTTCGCCATCCTCGAGCCCCGAGATCCGACGAAGCCTCCAGCAGGGAACCCGGGACGCGTTCGAGCGCCGCGTAGATCGGCAGGATCACGTAGGGGAGCCAGAGGTAACAGAAGACGATCCAGACGGCGACCAAGGAGGATCCGATCGTCACGTGGATCCCAGCCTTCGCGAAGAGCCATTCCAACAGCCCCCCCGGGGACAGGATCAGCTTCCACGCGAAGATCCGGACGAGGTAGTTGGCCCACAGCGGCAACACGATCGCGATCAGCACCGCCGTCCGGCGGCGAGCGGGAGCCAGACGCGCGGCGTAGTACGCCACCGGGAGCCCCAGCACGATGTCGGTCAGCGCCACCGCCGCCGCGATGCCTGCCGTCCGCAGGATCACGGTTCGGTACACGGGCACGTCGACGATCCTCTTGAAGTTCGAAAGGGAGAACTGCTTCACCACGAGCCCGGTGAACGCATCCAGGTGCCAGAAGGCCGTCGCGTACATGACCACGAGCGCCCCGAGATAGATCACGAGGAACCACAGGCCGGGGACGCCGAGGAGCCCCCCGAGCCTCAGGCGGGGGTGGCGGAACAGGAATGCCGAGACACGGGTTCGCGTCCCGAGCGGTCGGTCGGCTTCGTCGCTCACCACGTCTACCAGCCCAGGGGCGGAGGCAGTCGCGAGCGACAGCCTCCGCCCCTCCGACTCACGCTCCGGTGATCTCCGTCCATTTCTGCGACCAGACCGAGTAATCCATACACGTGTTCCCTCGGTCGTCACCGCAGGCAGCTTGCGGGGTCCTCCAGAGGTAGAGCGAGTTGAGGAAGTCGACGTTCCCGCAGAAGGAGTACTCGACCGAGTTGACGAGCTGGGCGCCACCTTTCCCAAGGCTCTTCGCGATCAGGTCGCAGGACTTGGTGTTGCTTCCGGCGGCGCCGTACCACACGCCGACCTCCGCCTGAACCTTCGGCTCCATCGTGTACTTCATCCACTCGAGCATGCAGTTCGGATGCGGGGCATTGGCCGAGATCATCCAGGTGTCCGCCCACCCCGTGACGCCCTCGCTCGGGATGACCGCGGCGGCGGGCGCCGAGTCCTTGGTGTAGGTGAGGTTGATCGGCCATGCCGTTCCCGCAACCATCGACTTGTTGTTGAAGCCGTCGATCTCATCCGTGTACAGCGCCCAGTACTTCGAGAGCATCGGCTTCTGGGCCTGCAGCAAGCTGACGGCCGCATCCAACTGGGTCGAGGTCAGCTCGTACGGATCGGTGATCCCGAGGCTGGGGTTGTGCGCTTTCAAGTAGACCGCCGCGTCCGCGATGTAGATCGGATCGTTGTACGCGGTCAGCTTCCCGGCGTACGGATTGGGCTTGCCGTTCAGCGTCGACTCGAACGTGATGTCCCAGCTCTTCGGCGCCGGCTTCACGAGGTTCGTGTTGTACATCAGGAAGTTCGGTCCGTACATGTAGGGCACGCCGTAGACGTAGCCGTTCACGACGTAGTGGGAGTTGTTCGTGCCGGTCACCGGTTGCAGCGGCGAGATCACGTTCGGGAACTCGGAGAACAGCGTGGGGTCGATCGCGGCGACGTTGCCACCTGCGATCAGCTTGTTCGTCGCGTTCCCGGAGGCGGACACACCGTCGTACACGGATCCCCCACCTTGGCGCATCAGGGTAACCATCTCGTCGGAAGTGTCCGCGTACTTCACGCTGACCTTGCAGCCGGTCTGGTTCTCGAACGGGTGGACCCAGTCGTAGTTGGGGTCGTTCGATCCGTCCTCCGTGTACCCGTTCCAGGCGATCAGTTTGAGCGCGCCCTCGCCCTGGCCGATCGAGTCGTACACCTTGGGTGCTGCGGCACCGGAAGGCGTATTCGAGCTACCGCACGCCGCCGCGACCAGCGCCAACGCGCCCAAGACGGCACACGCCGTCGTCAGTCTCCTCATGATGCCCGTGCCTCCTCCTGGTCCATAGACCCTTCCTGTGCGCCCGCGGGCGCCTTCACCGGCCGGTTGTTGCTCCGACGCCAGATCAGTCGCACGGCCTTGCCGCGAACCTGAAGCGCCTCCATCGAGCTCGTCGTCAGGTTCTGCTGCATCACCACGAGCGAGCCGCCGGCGTCGAGCTCGACGATGTACCGGGTCGTCGCCCCCAGGTACACGACCTCGTGCACGTGTCCGGTGGCCGAACAGGATTCGGGTTCGACCGGGTCGTCCAGCTCGTGCAGCGAGATCTTCTCCGGACGGATCGTGAAGGGATGCGGATCACCGGCGATCGTCTCCGCGGCGACGCCCTCGAGCACGTTCGAGACGCCGACGAACCCCGCGACGAAGCCCGTCTCCGGCCGCTCGTACACCTCGGCGGGGGAACCGACCTGCTCGATCCGTCCACGGTTGAAGACGGCCAGTCGGTCGCTCATGGTCAGCGCCTCGTCCTGGTCGTGGGTGACGTAGATGAACGTCAGCCCGACATCGATCTGGATGTCTTTCAGCTCGATCTGCATCGCCTGGCGGAGCTTGAGGTCGAGCGCTCCGAGGGGCTCGTCGAGCAACAGGACCTTCGGGCGCATCACGAGCGCGCGGGCGAGGGCTACGCGCTGCCGCTGGCCGCCCGACAGCTGCGCAGGCTTCCGCTGGCCGAACTCCGGCAGCCGCACCATCTCCAAGGCGTCGGCGACCAGACGTCGCCGTTCGTCCCGCGGGACCCTGCGCACCATGAGGCCGTAGCCGACGTTGTCGGCGACGGTCATGTGCGGGAACAAGGCGTAGTCCTGGAAGACCGTGTTGACCTCGCGCTCGTACGGGGCGAGCGTCGACACGTCCCGGCCGCCGAGGTAGATCCTTCCGCTCGTCGGCGATTCGAACCCCGCGATCATCCGCAGGCACGTCGTCTTGCCCGACCCGGACGGGCCGAGCATCGAGAAGAACTCCCCCTCCTGGACATCAAGGTCCACCCCGTCGACCGCGACCACGTCGCCGAATCGCTTCACCACGCCCTCCAACCGGACGGCGGGTGCTGGCGGGACTGGCTCGACGTCGGACAGATCGGCCTCCAGGGACGGGACGCCGCACATCTTGCACGCCGCGACGTCGCCCGCGCAACACACCTGCCCCCTGAACGCCGCCTGCCGGATGCACCGATCCGGCAGGTCCGAACCCGCTAGTCCATGGTCCGGACGGTCGCGGCGAGCCCTCGGGTGAGGGACCCGGGGAGGCCGGGGCCCACGTAGACCAGCGCCGTGTAGACCTGGATCGCCACCGCCCCGGCGTCCAGGCACCGGCGAGCGTCATCCGCCGTGAAGATCCCGCCGGAGGCCACCACCGGTACGTCGGGCCCGATCGCATCGACGATCTCGGCGACCATCCGGGGAGTGTCGGCGGTGAGGGGCGCGCCCGACAGCCCACCGCGGCCGGTCGACATCCGCGGATCGGCAACGGGCAGCGTGTTCGCGCAGACGATCCCCGAGACGCCGGCGTCCCGGGCCGCCGTCGCGATCGATACCACCTGCGTCCGCTCGTCGCCTCCGGCCGGGAACGGCGGGATCTTGACGAAGAGCGGCTTCGACGTGCGCTCCCGCAGCGCCCGCACGAGCTCGCCGGTGTGCGGGCTCGCGTGCTCCCAACCCGCGTTCGGACTGCTCGCGTTGAGCTCGATGCCGTCGACGAAGGACCCCACGAGCTCCGCGGTCGCCACGGTGTCCGCGACCGCCTCGTCCGCGATCGAGACGAGCCGCGGTGCGGTCCGGGCCGTCCGCGCGAGGATGCGGGCGACCGCCTCCGCGCCGGGGTTGGGCATCCCCATCGCGTTCACGAGCGCCCGCCGCGCCGGATCCCGGGCGATCCGCGGATGAGGGTTCCCTCGGCGCGGCGCGCGCGTCACGGTCCCCCCCACGACGAAGCCGAACCCGAGCGACCCCAACGCGTCGAGGTGGGCGCACGTCTTGTCGAACCCCGCAGCGAGCCCGATCGGATTCCGGAGCGTGATCCCGGCGAGGCTGGTCCTCAGCGCCGGATCGTCCACCGCGCCGCCGATCGTTCGCCACGGGAGCGGCAACCCCAGCAGACGGTGCGCCAGCCGATGGGATCGTTCGGGGTCCAGGGAGAAGAACAGCCGGCGGCCGACCGCCTCGTACCAACCCATCGGTCGCCCATACTAGGCCGCGTGAACGAGGACCTCGTGCGCCGCATGGTCGAGGCGTCGGAGCTCCACGGCGAGTTCGTGCTCTCCTCCGGTGCGACCTCCACCATCTACTTCGACAAGTTCCGATTCCTGACGCGACCCGATCTGCTGGATCAGGTCGCCGCCGAGGTCGCTCGGCTGCTCGCGCCGTCGACGGAGCTCCTCGGGGCGCCCGAAGGTGCCGCGATGTTGCTCGTCGCCGCGGTCTCGCTCCGGTCCGGCCTCCCCGTGACCGTCGTGCGCAAGCAGACGAAGGACTACGGGACCCGGGCGCAGGTCGAGGGCGAGGTGCCAGCGGGAGCGATCACCACCCTGTTGGAGGACGTGAGCACGACCGGTCATCAGGTGCGACGCGCCGCCGAGGTCCTCACCGAAGCCGGAGCGGACGTGCGCCGGATCGTGCTGGCGATCGATCGCGGGGGTGCGGACCACTTGCGCGCGGCCGGATACGACGTCGAGGCCGTCGCCGTGTTGCGCCCGTCCGACTGAGCGTCAGACGCGATCGCAGCGCCAGATGCGGAGCTGCCAGAGCCACCGGCTGCCGCGCTGACGGAAGCTGACCAAGCCTTCCTTCATCATCCGGGCGACGGCCTTCGACTTGGCGACCAGATCCGGAAGCGGGAACTCCCGTTCCAGGACGGGATGCATATGGTCGCCGAAGATCTCGCGGGCAGCGTCGAGGATCGCCTGTTCGTCTTGGATCGTGCCCGTCGGCAGATAGAGACGGCCACCGATCGCCAGGGTGTCGCCGATCGAACGGAGGAACTTGGCCGGGAGCTCGGCGCCGGTCGGTCCACCGGCGGGGACGTCGTCGAACCAGCCCGACTCCGCGGCGATGGCGTCCGGGATGCCCGAAACGTCGCCGATCAGCACGTTGGCCTGGACGTCGCGCACCGGCTCGAGCAGATCCCCGGCACGGAACTCGCAGATGTGATCGAAGCCCAGCCGGCGAGCGTTCTCCTTCGCCGCCTCCACCGCGCGCTGGGACAGGTCAACCCCGTACACCTTGGCGGCGCCGAGCTTCGCGGCGACGATCGAGAGGACCCCGCTGCCGCAGCCGACGTCGATCACGGTGTCTCCGGGCGTGATCTCGAGGGCATCGGCGAGGGTGCGGCTGGTCGTCGTGGGGCTGAAGACCCCGGGACCCAGCAGGAGCGGGAACGGGCCTTCGCGGCCCTTCCAGTGGGTCTCCACGTTTTGGCTCACCATCGGTCACTCCGGTCGTCGGGGGAAAGGGCTTCCGAGTCAACGCACCTGGGTCGCCACGAGGAGGCTACACCTCGGGAGGTTCCACCGCCGCATCGGGCCCGGGAACCAGTTTACCGGTCTCGACCGCCCCGGCGTCGGCCTCGAGCCGGGCGGCCAGGCGGCCGGTGGCGATCCCGAGCGTCCCGTCCGGGTATGCCTTGACCCGCCGGGCTCCCCGTCGCAGCAGGGTCATCGCGCCGTGCGCGTTGCCGCGCAGCAGGTGGACGTAGCCGGCGCCCATCTGCGAGAGCCCCTTGAACAGCTCCTCCTCGCCCGTGCCCCGTGACTGCTTCCACGCGGTCTCCCAGGCTTCGTGCGCACCGAAGTAGTTGCGCTGCCGGAGCAGGTCACGACCCAGACGATCGTTCTCCTCCATCGAGAACGAGCCGAAATCGGGCAGGTGCAGCAGGTTCACCGCGTCCGGCGAGAGCGGCCTGCCCAGCTCGTCGCGCGGTCGCTCCGGCTTCTGCCGTCGTTCCGAGGGAACGCCGGTCTTGCCCGTCGCCTCGTCCGGCATCCCTCGATGCTAGCCGGTCCCGCGGCGGAACTGACGGACACGCTTGACGCGGCGGCGGCCGCGTAAGGGCTGCACGTCGATCGGGATCACGCTGATCGTGCCGTCCGGCTCGAGGTAGGCGGCCCGCACCCCGCTCACGTCCGCGATCCCATGCTCCCGGATCGCCGTCTCGACCTCCTCCGGAGCGAGACCCTCGTGTGATAGCCCGTGGGGGACGAGGACGCCATCCTTCACCAGGAGGGTCGGCCCGCCCTCCAACAGCCGCTCGCCGAAGGCGGTCCGACCCACGACCCGGACGACCACGAAGTTGATCACGAGGAGCACGAGGGCCGCCGTAAGGCCGCCCTGGAGCGAAACGTCGGGACCGACCATCGCGTTCTGCACGGCGTTCGCGATCAGGAGGATCATCACGAGGTCGCCGGTGCTCATCTGACCCAGCTCGCGCTTCCCGAAGAGTCGGAGCCCGAGGAGGATCGCGAGATACACGATCGCGGTGCGGATGGCGATCTCCCAGATCGGCGTCCCGAGCCGGAAGAGCACCGTCAGACCTCCGCCTCGAGCTCGGATTCCGAGAGCTCTTCGAGCGTCTCGCGGAGCGTGTCGTAGCGCCGGTCCCCCAGCTGACGCCGCGTCCGTTGCTCGACCGACTGCATCGCCCGACGGCACTCGGCGGCCGCACGACGGCCCCGCGCCGTCAGCCGCACGAGCTTCGCGCGCGCATCGTTCGGATCGGGAACGCGGCGGACGTAGCCACGAGCCTCGAGATCGTCCACCATCGCCATCATCCCCTGTTTGGTCAGGCGGACGTGTTCGGCGAGGTCGGTCAACCGTGAGCCGCTCCGCCGATCGACCCCGAGGAAGACGGCGGCGTGTCCGGGCCGGACGTCGGGGAACCCCCGGTCGGCGAGGTCGGAATCGAGCTCGCTGGCGAGCGCTCGTCGTGCCTCGAGGAGCTGGCGGATCAGGTCGGCCATGGGTCGCAATCGTGGCAGGCCGGATGGGCATGGTCAATCAGGTTGACCATCGGGGCTCGATACCCTTCCGCGACCATGGCGATCATCACCCGCGAGGCTCGCCCCGAGGACCATGCCGAGGCCGGCCGGGTCACGGCCGAGGCCTACCGGGAATTCATCCCGCCGGGCGGCGACGGCGATTGGGAGCGATACCTCACCCGGCTGGCGGACGTCGGCGAGCGGGCCAGGAGGACCACGATCCTCGTGGCGATCGAGGAGGACGGGATCATCGGCTGCGTCACCCTCGAGCTGGAGAGCCGGGTGCGCGACGGGGACGGCGACGAGCCGCTCGAACCGGGCGAGGCGCACATCCGCATGCTCGGTGTGGACCCGGCGGCGCGGGCGCGCGGCGCCGGCGGTCTGCTGATGGCTGACTGCGAGGCGCGCGCCCGCGCCGCCGGCAAGACCCACATCACGCTCCACACCACCATGAAGATGGAGGCCGCCCAGCGGATGTACGAGCGTCTCGGGTACGTCCGCGGCGCGGACCGCGTCTTCCCCGACGGGTTCGTCCTCCTGGGCTACCGCAAGGAGCTGTCGGGTTCGATCACCTGATCCTGGAACTGCTGCTCGTACAGGCGCGCGTAGAGCCCGCTCTTCGTCAACAGCTCATCGTGGGTCCCCTGCTCGACCACCCTGCCCCGGTCGATCACGAAGATCACGTCCGCCTGGAGGATCGTCGACAGCCGGTGCGCGATCGCGATCGTGGTCCGGCCCTGCATCAGCGGCTCCAAGGCGGCCTGCACCAATCGTTCGGAGGTCGTATCGAGGGACGAGGTCGCCTCGTCCAGGATGAGGATGCTCGGGTCCTTGAGGATCACGCGCGCGATCGCGAGACGCTGCTTCTCGCCTCCCGACAGCTTGTAGCCGCGCTCGCCGACCACCGTGTCGTACCCCTCTGGGAGCTCGGAGATCTTCCCGTGGATGTTGGCCGCCCGCGCCGCGGCCTCCAGCTCCTCCTGCGTCGCATCGGGTCTGCCGTACAAGAGGTTCCGACGGACCGTGTCGTGGAAGAGGTAGGTCTCCTGGGTCACGACCCCGATGGCGTCGCCGAGCGACTCGAGCGTGACGTGCCGGACGTCGTGGTCGTCGATCCGCACCGCTCCGGCCTGGACGTCGTACAGACGCGGCACGAGGTAGGTGATCGTCGTCTTGCCGGCGCCGCTCGGACCCACCAAGGCAGCCAGTTGCCCGGGCTCGATCGCGAGCGAGACATCGTCCAGCGTCCATTCGCGGAGCTGTTCGGTCGGCACCGCCTCGGGAGAGACGGGAGGGACCCCGTCGTGCGGCTCCTCGTACCGGAAGCGGACGTGGTCGAGCTCGACGCGCCCGTGCACGTTCACCAGCGGTTCGGCATCGGGCGCGTCGACGATCTCGTGCTCCATGTCGAGGTACTCGAAGACGCGATCGAACAAGGCGAAGGACGACTGCACCTCGGTCGAGACCTGCAGCATCGAACCGATCGGGAAGAACAGGCGGGACTGCAGCGTCGTGAACCCGACGAGCATCCCCGACTGGATCACGGTCGAGCCGTGGCTCGAGTTGACCCACCCCGCGACCAGGTAGACGAGGGCGGGCGTGATGGAGAAGAAGAAGCCGATCAGCGCGAAGAACGAGCGACCGATCATCGTCTGGCGGATCTGCAAGCCAGTCAGGCGTGCGTTCTCCTCGCCGAAGCGCCCGATCTCGTACGACTGCCGGCCGAAGGACTTCGAAAGGAGGATGCCTGAGACCGACAGGGTCTCCTCGGTGATCGACGTCATGTCGGCCATCGTCTTCTGGGTACTCGTCGCCACCACGCGCCGCGCCTTGCCCACCCTGACCGTCAGCCAAAGGAACAACGGGAGCAGGAGCAAGGACAGCACCGTGAGCGGAACCGAGAGGATGAGCATCGCGACGATGGTGCTGATGATCGTCACCACGTTCGACAACACGGTCGAGGCCGTATCGGTCACGACGGACTGGACGCCGCCCACATCGTTCGCCAACCGCGACTGGATCTCCCCCGTGCGCGTCGAGGTGAAGAACCGCATCGACATCGCCTGCAGGTGCCGATAGAGCGAGTTCCGGAGGTCCTGCATCACGCGAAGGCCCACCTGGTTCGCGAGGAACGTCTGACCGATCCCGATGATGCTCGTCACCAGCGGGACTGCGATCATCAACGCCACGTAGCGATAGAGGAGCGGCAGGTTGGGGCATGGCTGGCCCGCACAGTCGTTGTTCGCGCCGAACAGGGCCTTGTCGAACACCCTGACGATCAGCAACGGGTTGACGACGCCGAGGCCTGCCGTGATGACGATGGCTAGGGAGACGACGCCGACCTTCTTCTTGTACGGCGAGAAGGTCCGGGCCACCCGTCGGACGGTGGCGGGGTTGATGGGACGCTGGTCCTCGGCGACCGGGCGTGCATTGAACATCGCGTGACGACCCATAGGTCTTCAACGATACGGCCGCGCCGCGAAAGGCACGGAGTCAGCAGGTCCCGTCGACGTCTGATCCGCGACGTGACCGCGCAGGAGGGTCAACGGGCGAGGGCCCGGCTGCGACGGAGGACGTCGTCGAGCATCGCCGGGGTGAGTTTCCCCGTGAAGGTGTTCTGCTGGCTGGGGTGGAAGCATCCGAGGACCCGATAGGGGCCGACGGATGCTTCCACGCCGTGGCCGAACCGTGGTTTCGGCCGCGGCGGGGTGTGGCCCGATGCGGCGACGGCCCGGATCGTCCCGTCCCACGCGAACGACCCCAACGGAACGATCACGCGGAGCTGGGAGAGCGCGCCGAGCTCCCGCTCGAGGAACGGGAGGCAGCGGTCGCGCTCCTCGGGGGTCGGGCGGTTCCCCGGTGGGGCGCACCGGTTCACGGCGCTGAGGTACGCCCCTCGGAGGCGGAGGCCGTCGTCCACGGACGTGGACGACGGCCGGTTGGCGAACCCGGCCCGATGCAGCGCGGCGAACAGGAAGTCCCCCGAACGATCGCCCGTGAAGATCCGCCCCGTCCGGTTGCCGCCGTGAGCGGCCGGAGCGAGCCCGAGGACGAGGACGCGTGCCCGGGGGTCCCCGAACCCCGGCACCGGTCGCCCCCAATACGACTGGTCCGCGAAGCGGGCGACCTTCTCCCGGGCGACCTGCTCGCGCCACGCGACGAGCCTCGGGCATCGACGGCAGACGACGATGTCGTTCCGGATCTCGTCGAACGTCGACGGCGTCACGGGGAGCCGGTCCCGATGCGATCGAAGACGTCGTAGCGCCCGAAGTTCGCGGTGGACCCGTTGTACTGCACGTAGGCATGATCCGCCGTCGCCACGACCGACGCCTGGTCGTTGAGGGTTCGACCGCTCGTCGCTGGCGCGACGACCGTCGGCAGGGTGAACAGCGTTCCGTCGGCCGACGTGGCCGACAAGAGATCGACCCTGGCGGCGGCCTTCTGGCTGTTGCAGTCGTAGGTCAGCGAGGTGGCTTCGCACGCTGCCCAGATGGCCATGAATCCACCCGGCGCGGGTTCGACGACCGTGGAGTATCCGCCCGCATACGCGACGGCGTTCGCGGTCCCGTTCACCCAGATCGTCGTCGGCGTCGGTGTGACGGCCGTTCCGTCGAACGTCGTGTAGACCTGCTTCGTGGGGGTGTTCCAGGCGATCGTCACGACGCCCGGCGCCAGCGGCGACGCCGACACGACCGGGTAGCCTCCCTGCCGGAGCGAGACACGGCCGGCGAGCGCGACCGTTGGGTTCCAGTTCGCCACTGTCGACGCGGCTATGGGCGTCTTCGCTGAGAGGTCGATCGCTCGCGCCCGCAGCGATCCCTTCGCGTCGGCGACCCACGCAACGGTGATCAGGTTCCCGACCGCGGCGACGTTGGCGTACCCGTGGTACCCGTCGACGCGATCAAGCAACGTCGTCCGGCCGAGCGCGATCGGGACCGACCAGGCCGCGAAGCCCGAGCGTTCCCGGAAGAACACCTTGCCGCTCTTCGCGTCGACCCACACGGCGTACAGGTTCACGGGGCCGAACGCCGTCTTGGCGGCCGCCACGATCGGATAGTCGATCCTGCCCGTCGGCGGCGTCAGCGACTTCACCCCGCGCCAGGTCGCGCCCCCGTCGATACTCGTGTCGACCTGGAGCCGACGAGGTGCGCCGGCTCGGTCGTACGCGCTGAAGCCGGTCACCCAGCCGACGATGACCTTGGAGCCTGCCGTCGCGATGCTCGCGCCCTCCGCATTGACCACCCCGCCCGAGAGCCTCCTCGGCGATGTCCAGGCGATGCCGTCGGGGCTGGCGGTGTAGTACGCGGCCTGGGGGGTCGTGGCGTCCGAGATGAACACGTCGTGCAGCCGGAAGCTGGGATCCGACGGGATGCCCGAGAAGTCGAGGGAGTTACCGTAGTTCCACGCGTACGTGCCCGGGATGCCGTGCTGCGTGCCCCAGCCGACGACGGACGAGGCCGTCGCGGCGAGCGTCAGGGCCAGGGCGACCGCGAGGATGACGGACCGTCGGCTGACGTGTGCCATGGACTGACCATCATGCGCCATGTCGCCCGCCCGGCCGCGGGCGGGAACGTCCGGTCCTCCGGCGTAACGAGGCGAAACGGTCTTCCGCGTGGGCGAACGGCTCCAGGGGATCGAGCGATCGCTCGACCACCTCCAGCAGCGATCCGAACCCGCCCGCCGCGTACCCGTCCTCCAGGAGCTCCGTGGCGCGGTGCAGCGCGATCTCGAGCCCGTCGCGGCAGGCAGACCACTCATCCTCCAGTTCCGCACACCTCCACGTGGGCATGGCGTCGCGCGCTCGGGTCAGCCGTGCGACGAACTCCTCCAGCGCGTCATCCAAGGGGCGCCCGGGGAGCCGGGTTCCGGGGACGACGTCGGTGAGCCCCGCCTTGGCCGGTTCGATCTCGTCCAGCACAGCGTGGAACGCCCGGAACGACGGGATCAGCCCTTCCGGGAGCGCCTTTCGACGGAACATCACACACCGAGGGCGCGCCGGCGGGCGGCGAGGATCCGCCGGGGGTCGTTCGTGGCCACGGCGTCGACGCCCGCCTGCATCAATCCAACCGCCTCACCGGGTTCGTCGCTGATCCACGTCCCGACCCGCATCCCGGCCGCGTGCACGCGCTCCGCGAACCCGTCGGGTGCGCCGAGCACGGCAGCGACCGCAGGCAGCACCCACGCATGGCCCTGGGCTCGCGCGAACGTCAGGCCCGCGTCGGCCTCCACGCTCGGATCGGTGAGCAGCCCGGTCGCCAGGTGCGGAGCCAGCTCGCGGCTCCGCGCGATGGACAACGGGTTGAAGCTCGAGACGATCACCGGCCCGTCGAACGCCGTGGACGCGAGCGCCGCGATCGTCGCGTCGACCGCCTCTTCACGGTCGGTTTCGAAGTCCGGCTCCCCCGGCACGTTCTTGATCTCGATGTCGGCGGCGGCGCGGCCGGAGAGGACGTCGAGCGCTTCCTCCAGGGTCGGGACCCCGGCCGCGCCGCCGCCGACGAGTTCGATCCGGAGCCGGCGAACCTGTTCCAGCGTCATCGACCGCACGAGCCCGCTCCCGTCGGTCGTTCGTGCGACGTCGGCGTCATGCATGACCACCGCGACCCCGTCCGACGTCATGCGGACGTCGAACTCCACGGCCTCCGCCCCGAGCTCGATCGCCGATCCGAAGGCTTCCACGGTGTTCTCCGCGACGTGCGCGGAGTCGCCTCGATGGGCAACCACGATCCCTTGACTGAACGGCCATTCAGACACTATCGTCGCCTCCACGCGGGCCGTTTAGCGGTGCCTGTGGAGCCGCGCGAACCATGACTGAACGAAGATTCAGACACGATCCCGACGAGATGTGGTGGCTCTCGGATGCAGCCTGCATCGGCGAGGACCCCGAGCTCTTCTTCCCGATCGGGACGTCGCCGCCGGCCGCCGATCAGGCGGTTCGGGCCAAGGCGATATGCCGGTCCTGCCTGGTCCGTTCCGCTTGCCTCGAGTGGTCGCTCTCGACCTATCAGGACGCTGGCGTCTGGGGAGGCCTCGATGAGGAGGAGCGACGCGAGATCCGGCGTCTCCGCAGACGCGCCGTCGCGGACGGCCGCGAGTTGGAGCCGGCGGTCTGAGGGGTCTGCGGTCACGCCTGGCTGGATGGACACAACGGCTCGATCGGACACTCCGTGCATCGCGGCTTCTTCGCGTGGCAGATCGCCCGCCCGTGGTCGATCAACACGTACGTGAAGGAGAACCACTTCTCGCGGGGGATCAGTCGCATGAGATCCCGTTCGATCTTCGCGGGATCCGACTCGCTGCTGAACCCGATCCGGTTGGCCAGCCGCTTGACGTGGGTATCGACCGCGATGCCCTCGACGACGCCGAAGGAATTGCCCAGGACGATGTTCGCCGTCTTGCGGGCCACGCCGCGAAGCGTGAGGAGCTCGTCCATCGTCCGCGGCACCTCCCCACCGTAGACCTCGACGATCCGCTGGCAGGCGGCGCGGATCGATGCTGCCTTCTGATTGAAGAAGCCGGTGGGTCTGATGTCTACCCGGAGCTCATCCTCCGGGACCGCCAGGTAGTCCTGCGCCGTCCGGTACTTCCTGAAGAGGGTCGCGGTGACCTCGTTCACCTTCTGGTCGGTGGATTGGGCCGACAGGATCGTGGCCACGAGGCATTCGAGAGGGTTCGAGAAGTTGAGCGCCACTTTGGCGTCGGGGTAGGCCTCTTCGAGTCGACGGATCACCTCCGGTGCCCGCTCCTCGATCGGCGCGTCACGGGTCAGAGCGGCCACGGCTCACCCCATCGTGAAGTCGAAGCGCTCGCCCTCGACGTGGTCGCTCCACGAGCCATCCCGGTACAGGTGGATCCCCTGACGCCCGTGGACGGTCCACGACGCTCCGTCGCCTACCATCGCGGTGTCCTCATCCAGCGCGACGAGCGTGCCGCCCGCGGGCGTCGCGGCCGTGATCGCCGCTCTGGCACCCGGTTGCCAACCGTCGACGATGTCCCAGTGCGGTGCGAACAGGGCGTTCCGGACGTAGCCGAGCCCCGGTTTGAACACCTGGTTGAGATCCTGTGCGTCGCTGTCGTAGGTCGTCTCGGTCAAGCATGCGACGCCCGCGCTGCACCCGGCGTAGGCGAGCCCGTCCTGGAGCCGTTCCTCCAGACGTGCCCAGAACGGCGTGCCGAGCAAGATCGTGGCGAGGTACCAGGGGTTGCCGCCCGAGAAGAAGACCAGCGAGGCCTCGTCGAGCATCGCAACGACGTCCGGGCGCTCGGCGTCGCCCCGCGTCCGAAGCGGCGACACGCGGGCCGGGATCCCGAGCCGCTCGTAGTGCGCCAACCCCTTCTCCGCCCACGTGCCGAAGACCGACTCCCCCTCGGGAGCCGCTGCCGCGGGCGAGATCAACACACTCCCATCGCCGTTGGACCGTTCCAGGAGCCCGCGGTCGATGTCGTCATGCCACGTCTCGAACTCTCCCGCTCCGAGCAAGGCGAAGGCCCGCGTGCTCACGGCCGCACCTCGGCGATCGCCTTAGCGAACGCCGGGACCGCGCGCTCGCACATCTCGTCGTTCGCGGTGACCGAGAGCCGGAACCAGCCCGGCATCTCGAACACCGAACCCGGCAGGACGTACACGTCGTGGCCGACCAAGACGTCGAAGAACGCTTGATCGTCCGGGATCGGCGAGCGAGCGATCACGTAGAATGTCCCCTCCGGTTCGACGACGTCGTACCCCTGCTCGCGGAGCGCGGGCACCAGGAGATCGCGACGTCGCTGAAGCCGGTCGAGATCGATCCCGATCCGGTCGAGGTCGCCGATCGCCTGTTGAAGCGGCGCCACCGGGAACGCCCATCCGCGTGCGACCTGGGCGAGGAGCAGTGGCCCGCGGAGGTCCTCGCGACCCGGCATCGTCGGCGGCACCGCGATGTAACCGAACCGCAGCCCGGGTGCCAGATGCGTCTTCCCGTAGGTGTAGATGTAGAACGACCACGCATACGAGGCGACCGGCGTCGGGTACTCGCGACCGTCGTACACGATCCGGTTGTACGCCTCGTCGGAAAGCAGGTAGATCGGCCGGCCGTTGCGCTCTCCGGCCTCGGTGAGGATCCGCGCGAGCGCGTCGAGCGTCTGGCGCGGGTAGATCCTCCCGGTCGGGTTGTTCGGCGAATTGACGATGATCGCGGCGGTTCGCGGTCCGATGGCGGCCGCGATCGAGTCCAGGTCGAGATCCCATGACTCCTGGTCCGCGGGTACCCGGACCGGTGTAGCGCCCGATTCCAGGATCAACGTCTCGTAGAAGAACCACGGTGGGGAGACGTACACGACCTCATCGCCGGGTCCGGTGACGGCGTGCAGGCAGATGGACAGGCCGGAGAAGTTTCCGTTCGTCAGGAACACGTCCTCCCGATCGAACGGCAGCGAGAACCGTTCGGCGAGGCTGGCCGCGACCACCCCCGTCGGGTCCTCTTCGTTCATCTTGTACGCGAAGTGATCAGCGGACGTCGGTGTCGAACCCCGGATCAGCGCGTCCACGTACGCCTGCGGCGCCATGTCGTGCGGGTTGCCGAACATGAAGTTGGCGATCCCGGGACCCGATGCTCCACGGACGTCCGGGCGACTCGCCCACGAGACGAACGGCCCGATCACGTCGAGCAACACGCCCATCCGCGGCGACACGTACGGCCGGTCGATCGTCATCCCTTCACACCCCCCAGCCGGAAGTTCTCCTCACCGAGCGGCTCCATCAGGTCGCGCCCGAACACCTCCATCAGCCCTTCGACCTGGCTCTCATGTGCGGCGATCGCCTGGAACTTGAGGTCACGCAGGTCGCCAGGGAGCACGAAATGGAGCGCGAGTTCCTGGACGGGCGTCTCCGGCGGACTGCCGGGAAGGAAGATGTTGAACTGCTCGAGCTTCGGGACCCATTCGGCGGTCCACTCAGGGGTCTGCGTCGCATACAGCAACCGAGCTCCCGGTTTGGCGATCGACTCGAAGGCGACCGTCGCCCACCGACTCACGTCCTTATGACCCTGATGACCCGTCATCCCGTCGGGGCCGAAAGTCACGACGGTGTCGGGATCGACCTCCGCCATGATCGCGTTCACCTGCTCGGCTCCCGCCTCGTCCAGGTGCGCCTGCATGTCGACGTCGACCGGGCCGTCCAGGAACCGATGCTCGCCGACCCCGAGGATCTGAAGGGAACGGAGCAGCTCCGCGGTGCGCACCTCGGCCATCCTCGACGGAGGCCACCGCTCCTCATCCATGGATCCGCCTTCGCCGCGGGTCGCCGTGACGTCGACGACCCGGTCCCCCGCGGCAGCCGCCGCGGCCATGATGCCGGCGCTCGTGTAGATGTCGTCATCCGGGTGCGCCCAAACGAGCAGCACCGTGCCCAACGAGTCCATGGCTCAGCCCACGCTCCCTTCCCAACCACGGCGGTTCGTGCTGGGAGTCTGCCGTAACCGGACGAACGATGCACCCGAGAACACGCTCGCGAGTGCGACCGGGGCTACCCGTGATCGGGGCCGGTCTCGGCGGTGGCGAGGAGCGTCCGGAGCCGGTCCGTGAGGCCATCCGGGATCTCGTGCTCGGTGCACTTCGCCTGGATCAACGTCTTCAGGTGCACGCGGAACGTGGCTTTATCCGTGCACTCGTTGCATCCGGAGAGGTGACGCTCCACCCTCGCCCGGATCACCTCGTCGACCTCATGATCCAGGAACCGCTCGATCTCTCGAAGCGTCTCTTCGCACTCGGGCCCGCACTTAGCCATCGACCAGTCCCCGTTCTTCCGCCGTCTGCCACAACGCACGCTCCAGCGCTTTCCTTCCCCGATGCAGACGACTCATGACGGTTCCGATCGGGGTATCCATGATCTCGGCGATCTCCTTGTAGGAGAACCCCTCCACGTCGGCGAGCAAGACGGGGATGCGGAAGTTCTCCGGCAGCGACTCCAGCGCCCTCTTCACGGCCTCATCGGGGATCCGATCCAGCACCTCGTCCTCCGCCGAGCCCTCCACGCTCTGGCCGCCAAGGCGGTCGAAGAGGTACCACTCGTCCGCGTCATCCGGCCCCTCGACCGTCTGCGGCTCGCGCTGCTTCTTCCGGTAGGTGTTGATGAAGCTGTTGGTCAGGATGCGGTAGAGCCACGCCTTGAGGTTGGTTCCTTCCTGGAACCCGGCGAAGCCTCGGTACGCCCGCAGGTAGGTTTCCTGCACCAGATCTTCCGCGTCGGCGGGGTTCCGCGTGAGCCGGAGCGCCGCCCCGTAGAGCGACGGCAACAACGGCAAGACGTCGCGCTCGAAGCGCTCGCGGAGTGCCGGATCGTCCTGGGCGGTCTGGGCCATGAACCACCAGGGTAGCGCGCGCCGTCCAAGGAGACGGCGCCCTCCGGCGCAGCAGTTCCGGTGGCGACTGCGCTGCGTTGCCTGTCATTGGCGCAGGTGGATGCCATGATGGAGCGACCATGCCCGATAACGATAAGAACAATGGTCGCCGTTCTGGCCCCGATGGGCCATCCGGCCCCGGTATCCCCAGGACGCGGCTCACCCCCTGGATCCTGATCGGCCTCGTCGTCCTCGCCCTGGTTGCGTTCAACCAGTGGTTCTCGACCGCGTCCCGACAGAGCATCGACCTATCGAAGTTCTACCAGCTCGTTGACGACGGCAAGATCACGGGGAAGGTGACGATCTCGGCCACGCAGGTGACCGGGACGTACATCGACACCGACGGCAGCCAGAAGACCTTCGTGGCGACCCTCCCTGGGTCGAACTACGACCCCTCCACCACGCTCGAGCCCAAGCTTCAGGCGAAAGGGATCGACTACACCGGCACGCAGCCGAGTCCCTGGTTCTCGCTCATCGCGAGCATCCTGCCGCTGGTGCTCCTGATGGGCATCGCCTACTACTTCTTGTTCCGCCGGGTGGGAGGCGGTGCGGCCAACCCCCTCAACATGGGCAAGAATAAGGTCAAGATCTACGACCGCAAAGAGATGAAGACGACGTTCTCCGACGTCGCCGGTGTCGACGAAGCGAAGGAAGAACTCAAGGAGATCGTCGAGTTCCTGAAGAACCCGAAGAAGTATCAGCGTCTCGGTGGTCGGATCCCCAAGGGCGTGCTGCTGCTCGGTCCTCCGGGGTGCGGCAAGACGTTGCTCGCACGGGCGGTCGCCGGTGAGGCGAACGTTCCGTTCTTCTTCATGAGCGGCTCCGAGTTCGTCGAGATGTTCGTCGGCCTCGGGGCGGCCCGGGTGCGGGAGCTGTTCCAGCAGGCGAAGGAGAAGGCTCCCGCGCTCGTGTTCCTCGATGAGATCGACACGATCGGCAAGGGGCGCTCCGGCGTCATGGGCGCGGGGTTCGGAGCCCACGACGAGCGCGAGCAGACCCTGAACCAGCTGCTCGTCGAGATGGACGGCTTCGACTCCTCGAAGGGCGTCATCATCATGGCCGCCACGAACCGTCCCGACGTCCTCGACCCCGCGCTCGTGCGACCCGGCCGCTTCGACCGCCAGGTCGTCGTCGACCCGCCCGACCTCCGCGGCCGCGAGGAGATCCTCCGCGTGCATGCGCGCGGCGTCGCGCTCGATCCGGCGGACGATCTGCGGACGATCGCCCAGCGGACCCCCGGGTTCACCGGCGCGGACCTAGAGAACGTCGTCAATGAGGCTGCGCTCCTGGCGGCCAGACGGGAGAAGAACTCGGTCACGATGGACGAACTCGAGGAAGCGATCGACCGGGCGTCCATGGGGCTGGAACGGAAGTCCCGGGTGATCAGCGACCGCGAGAAGGTGCGGGTTGCGGCACACGAGATGGGGCACGCGCTCGTCGCCCACTTCTGCGAGAACCTCGACCCCGTCCACCGCGTGACGATCGTCGCGCGGGGGACGGCGGCGCTCGGTTTGACGATGACGCGGCCGCTCGAGGACCGGTACATGGCGACCGAACCGGAGCTCAAGGACATGCTCGCGTTCGCGATGGGGGGTCGGGTCGCCGAAGAGATCGTGTTCGGCCAAGTCTCGACCGGAGCGCAGAACGACCTCGAGAAGGCCACGCAGATCGCCCGCGCGATGGTGGCCGAGTACGGGATGAGCGACAAGGTGGGCCCGCTCTCGCTCGGCCGCGACGATCCCAACGCGTTCTGGCAGCAGCCCAAAATCTCGGGTGAGACCGCCCAGTTGATCGACCAGGAGACGCGTCGCCTGCTCGACGAGGCGCACGACAAGGCCGACCGGATCTTGAAGGAGCGGCGTCAGCTCCTCGACGAGCTCCGCGACCTCCTGCTCGTCGTCGAGACGATCGACGGCAACGACATCGAGGCGTACGCGACCGGCACGAAGCGCGTCCCGGATCCGGAGACGGCGCGGCGCGAGCAGGACGAGCGTGCTGCCGCGGCGGCGGCGGTCGCGTCGAAGCCCGCGACCACCGTGCATGCGCGGCCGGCGCGGGCGCCGGTCATCCCACCGGCGCCGCCGCTCCCCGCGGACTGACCCCTGCTCGGCCGGCCACGGCGCGTCGGTCACGACCCTTCGTCGTCACTGCTGCCTTCGCGTGGCTCTGCCGGCTTGCCCGACAGGACGAGATCCCACCGGTCGCGCCATCGGTCCAGGAACCGATAGAAGTTCCGCTTCGACCACGTCGCCCGATCACGAGGGGGCGTTCCGAACCACATCCGATGCTCGTGCTTGTCCACGGGGATCGCGATCACCTCGCACCGATAGCCCGCGTCCTTGACGCGGAACGACCACTCGATGTCCGCGGTCCGATACCACTTGAACTTCTCGTCGAAGAAGCCCGCTTCCACGAGCATCTCGCGACGGAACGCCATCAGGTAGCCCTCGATCGCGTCGCAGGGACCGGCGCCGGGGGCCTCGTCGAACTGCCGCAGGTCTGTCGTGACGATGCCGAACGGCCCACAGACGCCGAGGGTCGTATCCGCGAGCGCTGCTTCGAGCGGACCGAACACGTCCCCCGTAGGTTCCACCGATCCGTCCATGGCGAGCACGACGCGCCCGCGCGAACGCCGGAGCCCGGCGTTGCGCGCGGCCGCCCACCCGGTTCCCGGCTCCAGGCCGAGCACCTCGACGTCCTCGCCCCAACGGTCGGCGGGTGCGCCCGTCATGTCCGCCACCACATACTGGGCGCTGCGCCCGCCCGCCTGGGCTCGGAAGGCTCCGATCGCCCGCTCCACATCCTCCGGCCAGCCTTCGCAGACCCAGTGGACGCTGACGTCCATCGTCGCGGGCTCATCCAGCACGCTCGGGACGTCCTCGGCGTTGAGCGGTTGCTCCTGCCCCGCTGCGGCCGGCTCCAGGCGGAACGTGCCGTCGGGCTCGTCCACCACCGTCCAGCCGGCCGACGCGATCCGAGCACGGATCGCGTCGGCCTCCCCGAAGTCTTTCGCAGCGCGCGCCTGCGCGCGCTGCTCCGCCAGCCGGACCACCTCCTCGGGGGCATCAGGCATCGGGGTGTCCATCGATGAAGTCCAGGACGAGCCGGTCGAAGGCATCCCACGCGTGCATCGCCTCCATTGTCGCCGCTGTCCGCGTGGATGGTCGGGTTGGGCGGCTCGACCCGCAGAGCCCCGGTGAGCTCGTCGTGGAGCCCGGCAGCCATCGGGCCGGACGAGCGACGGCTTGACCGATCAGTTGGTGGCGTTCTTCGTGGCTCTGCGCAAGCGCGCGGCCACTGCCTCGAGCGTGCGGATCGCGATCGAGGGATGCTCGGCCAGCAGACCCCGGTAGACCCATCCGGTCAGGACGAACAGGGTCAGATCCGTCTTGGCGGTGACCGTCGCGGTGCGTGGCCCACCGTCGAGCAGCGCCATCTCCCCGAAGGAGTCACCATCCCTGAGCGTGGTGACGGCCTTGCCGCCGATCGTCACCCGGGCCACGCCCGAGTCGATGATGAACAGCCCTGCGCCCGGCTCGCCCTCGGTGGCGACGACCGACCCTGCTGCGTGTCGGACCACCTTGATCACCTGCGCAACGGTCTGCAGGTCCTTCTTCGAGCAGCCTGAGAAGATCGGCACCCGCGACAGCCGCTCGACCACGTCCTTGTTCGCCACGGCGCCCCCTCCTCTCGGTCAGCCGGATGCTATCTACCCCGGGGAGGCTCGTCAGCGCCCTCCCGGACGAGAGAGGGCAGTGTTCACGGACGCTGATTGCGACCGGCATCATCTGAACGATGATGCGGGCGTGGACCGCGAACCAGTCGTCGTGCCCGCCACACACCCGGCGACGCGCATCCGCTGAAAGAGATCGACAACCACGACGTTCGGACGTCCCACGTGGCCTTGCATCGGCGTTCGGGTTCACCGCCGTGGGGAGGCTGACCGAGGCGTCGCGTGGTTCGAACGAGCGCTGCCCTGACGCACGAGATGGCGCCGGATCCACCGGCGCCATCCCGATCCGTCGCGGGGGTAGGATTTGAACCTACGACCTCTGGGTTATGAGCCCAGCGAGCTACCGGACTGCTCCACCCCGCAGCAGAAGGCTAGCAAAGCCGCTGCCCAACCGGCCAGCGCCTCTCGCGGAGATCGATCGAACAGCCCTCGGCTGCAGACGTACCATCGACCCATGCATACCGTCCGGTCGCTCCTGAACGGTCAGCCCGATCCGGTCGCGCCCGGGGGCGTCCGCGCGATCGCGAACCCTGCTCGGCTCGATGAGATCGTGAGCGACGCGCACCTCGGCGACGCCGAGACGTTCCTCCAGGCGTGCCGGGCCGCGAAGGCGGCCCAACCGGCCTGGTCGGCGGTCCCCGCACCCGTGCGCGGCCGCGCGATCCAGCAGCTCGGAAGGCTCGTGGAAGACAACGCCGAGGCCCTCGCTCGGCTGATCACCCACGAGATCGGCAAGCCGATCAAAGAGTCCCGAGGCGAGGTCCAGGAGGTGCTCGACACCTGTTCGTTCTTCCTCGGGGAGGGGCGGCGGCTTTACGGGATGACGGTGCCGTCGGAGATGCCGGACAAGCAGCTCTTCACGTTCCGGGTACCGGTCGGGGTCGCGGCCATCATCACTGCCGGCAACTTCCCGGTCGCGGTGCCCTCCTGGTACCTGGTGCCCGCGCTGCTGTGCGGGAACGCCGTCGTCTGGAAGCCCGCCGAATACACCCCTGCGATCGCGGATGCCTTCGCACAACTCATCCTGCACGCGGGCATCCCGGTGGGGATGTTCCAGATGGTGCTGGCGGACGGGCCCGAGACGTTCGCTGGACTCGAACGCGCGCTGGAGGAAGGCGTCGTCGACAAGGTGGGCTTCACGGGATCGACCGCGGTCGGCGAACGCCTCGGTGAGCTCTGCGGCCGGCACCTGCAGACCCCGTGCCTTGAGCTCGGCGGCAAGAACCCGCTCGTGGTGATGCCCGACGCCGACCTCGACCTCGCGGTCGAGGGCGCGCTCTTCAGCGGGTTCGGCACCGCGGGCCAGCGGTGCACGTCGCTCGGGACGGCCATCGTCCACCGGGACATCCACGACGACTTCGTCGATCGGTTCACGAAGGCGGTCGTCGAGGCGCCGATCGGCGACCCGACACGCGACGTCGTCTACGGCCCGATGATCGATCAGCGCTTCGCGGATCGGTTCGAGGACTGGCTCGAGTTGATCCGCGACCATCACCACGTGCACGGTTCGAGCGCGGTCGGACGGATCACGCGAGCGGCGCCGCGCGAAGGCTTCGTCGGGGACGATCCCGAAGCCGGCCTCTTCTACCACCCCACGATCGTCGACGGCGTCGGGGCGGATGACGACCTCTACCGCATCGAGACGTTCGGTCCGATCGTCGGGGTCGCGAGCTTCGACACGTTCGACGAGGCCATCGCACTCGCCAACGAGCACGGGTACGGCCTCTCGTCCTCGATCTACACGACGAACCCGCTGCACGCGTTCCGGTTCCGCGAACGCGTCTCGGCCGGGATGGTGAGCGTGAACAACTCCACCTCCGGCGCCGAGGCGCACCTCCCGTTCGGCGGGAACGGCCGGAGCGGCAACGGGTCGCGGCAATCTGGCGTCTGGGTGCTGGACCAATTCACGCGCTGGCAGGCGATGAACTGGGATTACTCGGGTCGGCTGCAGAAGGCTCAGATGGATATCGCGGATCTCTCCGCGGACCTGACGTACCGCGTGCCCGAGTAGCTAGGGAGACGGAGACGCGCTGGCGCTCGGGGTCGCCGAGGGGGTCGGCGTCCCGCTCGGGGTCGACGTGGTTCTGGCGAGCCTCGCCGCCTCGTCGACCGCCGCCTGCGCCGCCTTGATCTCATCCTGGTACGTCGCGAGGTCACCGGCATGGAGCGCCTTCTGGGCATTCGTGAAGTGCTGCTGGGCTTGCGCGAGGAGACGCGCGATCCGCTGCTGATCGGTCCCGCCGCCTCCGTTATTGCCCCCGGAAGGGACCTGCCCGGTGACCGCACCTTTGATCGCGTTCTGGAGGTTGTCCGCGATCGTGACCGCCCCCCCGCTCCCGTTGACGATGATCACATTGTGGAGCTGCGGGATCGGTGTTTGCTGGGCCTGCACGTAGACGGGTTGGACGTAAAGGAACGAGTTCTCGATCGGGATGACGAGGAAATCCCCGAACAGGACGTTGGACCCCGCCTGACTCAGCAACGTCCGTTCGCTCGAGAACCTCGCGTCCTGGTTGATCCGCGCGAAGACCTGCGTCGGGCCCTCGATCGTCCTCCCCTCGGGGAACCGGAAGACAGTCAAGTTGCTCGCGTCGGGTTCGTACTGCGGTGGATCGGAGGGAGCCGCCATCCAGGCGACCATGTTCTGGCGGTCCGCGGGGACGAACGGGATCACCAGCTCGAACCCCTCGGTCGTTGCCCCAGGCAAACGGATCAGCTGGTAATAAGGGCGGATCGCGGCCGGGGCGACACCGGACGCGGCCAGCGTCGGATCGTCCGGGAGCGCCCAGAAGTCGCGCTTCTGATAGAAGAGCGTCGGGTCGGTCACGTGGTAGTTGGCGTACTGGTACGCCTGCACCTGGAAGAGGTTCTCCGGGTAGCGGAAGTGCGCCTGCAGGTCCGTCGGGGCCTGCGAGATGTCCGTGAACAGACCCGGGAACGCCCGGGACCACACCTGCACGATCGGCTCCGACAGGTCGGCGTAGTACGTGATCTTGCCGGAGTACGCGTCGACGACGGCCTTGACCGAGTTCCGAAGGTAGTTCACGTTCCCCTGCAGGATCGTGCTCGACGAGTCCTGCCCGGGAGCGGCCTGCTGGAGATCCACCTGCTGCGAATACGGGTACTCGTTGGTGTACGTGTACGCGTCCCAGATCCATTGGGGCTGGCCGTCCACGATGGCGAGGTACGGATCGTTATCGAACTTGAGGAACGGAACGGGCTTGCGGACCCGGGTTTGGATGTCCCGGTAGATCATGATCCGGCTGCTCGAGTTGATGCTTCCGGACACCAGAAGGTTGTAATCACGGAACTTCCACGCGAACATCGCGCGACGGAGGAAATTCGATAGCGGGATCCCGCCCGTGCCGCTGTAGGTCGTCGCTGCAGATGCGGTGTCCTGGAAGTCGAGCTCGTTGACGTTCGTGTTCGTTACGACGAACGATTCCTGGTTGCTCTCGCCGAAGTAGATACGCGGCTGCGTCATGGTGAGCGCCGAGTCGGCCGGGGCCGTCGTCCTCGGTGGAAGGTCCTGGAGCACGTAGTCCGGTTGCCCTTGGTCCGTCGCCGTGTTGACCTGTGCGGCGACGGCTCCGTAGCCATGCGTATACGCGAGATGCACGTTCTGCCAAGTCTGTGAGCCGGCGGGAAGACCTTGTTGCGCGATCTCCCGGGCGGAGACCATCAGCACACGCTCCTCGTTGCCCACGGTGTACCGATCCACATCGACGTCGTTGAAGTCGTAGTACTGCTTGAAGCGCTGGACGGATTGGAGGTTCTCCTTGAGGACCACGGGCCGCCATACACGGATGTTGGAAACCGTGCCGGCGTTCGCCGCTATCTGCTTCGCGTCGAGCGGGCCCACGGAGACGTCTCGCTGCTGTGCCTGGATGGAGCTCAGGCCGAACGCCGTGTTCGTCGCACTGATGTTGTCTGCGATGTACGGCTGTTCGTCCTGCTGTTCGTTCGGCTTGACCCGGAACTGCTGCACGAAGGCGGGGTAGACGGCCCCCAGCAACACGGAGACCAGCGCCAGCAGCCCGACCGCGATGATCGGCAGGCTCCATTGCCGGAGCCGGATGTTGGCGAAGAACAGGATCGCGCAGATCACGGCGACGATCGTGAGGAAGTTGAGCGCCGGGAGCTGCGCCTTCACGTCGGTGTAGGACGCGCCCTCGACGACGCCTCGCGGTGAGGTCAGGAGGTCGAAACGGCCGAGCCAATAGCCCCACGCCTTGACCAGCATGATGAGCCCGAGCAGGACCGAGAGGTGCGCACGAGCGGCCGGCGTCACCTTGTCGGCGAACATCGGGGCTTGGGGACGGATCCCGCCCCACAGGACGTGTGCGATCCCGACGAGGATCGTGACCCCGACCAGGGTCGAGAACAGCCACCCTTGGAGGAAGCGGAGCCACGGCAGCGAGAAGACGTAGAAGGCGGGATCGCGCTTGAACAGCGGCTCCACCGTGCCGAACGTCACGCCCGACGAGTTCTTCCACAGCAGGAAGTTGCTCCACTCGCCCGTCACGCCGAGCGCCACCAGGAACGCGAGCACGGCCGAGCCGACCGGGACCGCCCACCGCACGAGCGGATCGGTGACGTCGCGTATCCGCTCGAGGACCTCCTGGTCCGGCGCCAGGATCCGCGTCGTCGGCCGGATCCTCCTCGCGATGATCAGGTTCACGTACAGGATCACGAAGAACAGCAGCCCGAACACAACGGCGAGCACGGTCTTCGTCCGAAGGACGGTCCAGAACACGCCGCTCTGGTTGATCTCCCGGTACCAGAGCAGATCGATCACGAAGCCCGAGAGCGCCGTGAACAGGACGATCGCAACCACGACGGCCCCGATGACCACGAGGGGCCACCGCCGTGACCGGCTCGGGAGGCGGATCGTCGACATGGGCTGCAGCCTACTTCACGTCGTCGTTTCGCCAGGCCGAAGCGCTCGCAGGGCATCGGCGAAGGTCGCGACCGAGATCACCTGCATCGCCCCCGTATCCACGCCCGCCAGCTCCGCCATGTTGTCGGCGGGGGCCAGGAAGATGCTCGCCCCGGCATGTTGCGCCGCGACCACCTTGTCGCGGATCCCGCCGATCGGCCCGACGTTGCCGTGCAGGTCGATCGTCCCCGTGCCCGCGATCGTCCGGCCCCCGGTCAGATCGCCCGGCGTCATCAGCTCGTAGAGCCCGAGCGCCCACATCAGGCCGGCGGAGGGTCCGCCGACGTCGCCGCTGTCGATCGTGATCGGGAACGGGAACGCGTCGATCGAGCGGAACCCGACGAGCAGCTGCTTGTCGGGTCCACACGGCTTCCGGGCGAAGGCCGCGCGTTCTACCTTCCCGTCCACGTCGAGACGGAACGACAGCGGCTGACCCTCCTTCGCCACGTGCAGGATCCGCCTGACGTCCGCCGTGTCGCCGACCGGGTGCCCATCGATCGCCGTGATGACGTCCCCCGGGAACAGTCGCCCGTCGGCGGAGCAATCCGGGACGGTGGATTCGACCAAGGCACCCGTGCCATGCTGCTTCGGGTAGGCCGTCAGCCGCCGGAGCACGACCCAGGTCGCGTCGATCTTGCTCTGGTCCATCTCGGAGATCGATCGTTGGTTCTCTAACGCCACGTTGCCGGTCGGATACAGGTCGGCTTGGGGGACCAGCGTCCAGTCGGCCTCCAGCCCTACCGCGAGCGCCTGCAGCGGGGTCACCTGGTGATAGCTCACCGTCGTCATCTCGAGCGCGCCCGTCGGATCGTAGCGCGGGCGGCCGTCGTAGCGGATCTGCGGCGTCACGGTCCGCGCGGGCCCTGGGCCGATCGCGTAGTACGGGAGCCGGATCCAGGCGGCGGCCACGAGCACGGTCGAGACGAGGACGAACGCGGCGATGCGGACCGGGTGACGCATGCGGGCAGCCATCCTACGGACTGCTTCGTCCCGAAGGTACCCGTGGTTCCTCGTGCACGGCCGCTCGCGGGGGTAGGCTCGCGTCCGAGGCGATCGATGGCGTATCTGTTGGTGATCTTGGTTGCGGCGGCCGTGGGCGCGGCCGCGTACCTCATGACGCTCCGACAGGGGGCCGCGCCCACGGCCGCTGCTGCCTCGCGCGTGAGCCCGCCGATGGGCGTTCCGGTCCCCGGGTCCGGGCAGACCTACCTCACGGTGACCGAGTCGCGTCCCGATTGGGAGTCCCGGCTGACCGGCGCGCTGGGGCTGGTGATCGCGGTCATCGCCGGCGCCGCGGTGCTCGCGTTCAGCGCCTACCTCAGCGTGTCGTTCCTGGTGAAGCTCATCAAGCACTCGGTCGGCTGAGAGCGCTCGTCACGACACCCCCGGGGTGATATCCCGAAGCTCCGTCATCACGTGGCGCGAAACGCGGCCGTCCTCGCGCAGCCGTCCCTCCAGGTTGTACCAGCCGGCCCAGTCCGCCAGGGCGAGCCGGGTCGGCTCGTCGAACTCGCCGTTCACCGGTCCGTCGTACCGTCCGACCTTCGCCAGGCGCCGCTGGAGCTCACCCACGAGTTCCTCGGTCGCCTCTAGCGGCGGGTCGTTGCGGATCAGCATCGTGTCGTCCCACACCGTGAACAGCCGCGCGAGCTCTTCCGGCGCGTCCGGATGATCGTCTACCCGCAGGTCGATGTATCGGTCGTTGCGTCCCTCGTACCCGCCGCGATCGCGAACCACCAGGAGCGCCGCCGACTGCTTCCCGCGACGGTCACCACCCGCGGCGTCCCCGGCCAACACCGCAGCGAGGAGCCGGTCGCAGAGCTCGCCATCCGCCGACGCGAAGGCGCCGGCCATCGCATCGACGACATCCTCGCCGGCCAGGATGTTGCCCTGCGCCGCGAACCGCTCCCCGGAGATGCCGCCTGCCCACTCGACGCATCCGGACCCCGTGAAGGTCGCCGCCTCGCCGCTCGCGTCCACGAAGCCGGCTTGGCGCTCCTCGCGGCCGTCATCGCCTTCCAACACGGCGTCGAGTGCCGACCCCGCCGGCATCCCACCCGCCATCAGCCGGAGGCCGTCGGGCCCGAAGTCGGTGTTCGCCCACGCTTGCGTGGCCACGGCACCCACGCCGGCCTTCGCCCACGGGACGACCGCGCCGACGCACGGGAACTTCGACGCGACCGCGACGCCGAGATCGCCGTTCCCGGGATCGAACGCCACGATCGAGAACGTCACCGGGCCACTCCCCGCTCGGGCTCAGCGCCGGCCGGCCGGCCGGACGAGCTGAAACGCCGAACGGTACTCCTCCAGATGCTCGAGCATGTGCCCGGCGCCGATCGCCACGGTTTCGAGCGGCTTCTCGGCGACGTGCACAGGGACCTCGCACTCCTGCGCGAGGAGCTGATCCAGGCCTTTCAGCAGGCTCCCGCCGCCCGTGAGGAACATGCCGGTCTCGAGCACGTCGTGCGTGAGCTCGGGTGGGGCGTCGCCGAGCGTCCGCCGCGCACCGTCGACGATGTGTCGAACGGGCTCCGCCATCGCTTGGCGAACCTCGTCCTCGTCGATCTTGACCTCGACCGTGTTCCCCGTGGAGAGCTCCCGGCCGATCACCAGCGCAGCCCGCCCGCTCGCCGACGGGAACGCGGACCCGATCGCGATCTTGATCTCCTCGGCGGCCTTCTCCCCGATCGCCACCCCGCAGGTGGAACGCAGGTGCTCCTGGATCGCGGCGTCCAGGTCGAACCCGCCGAAAGGCACCCCTTGGCCCGAGACGACGCCCCCCATCGAAACGACGGCCATCTCCGAACGCGCCCCGCCGATGTCGACGATCAGATGGCCGATCGGCTCGTGGATCGGCAGACCGGCACCGATCGCCGCCGCAAGCGCCTCCTCTACGAGCGTTACCTGCCTCCCACCACTCGTCGTCACCGCCTCCACGACGGCGCGCTTCTCGACCTCCGAGCTCTCCGACGGGATACAGATCAAGACCCGAGGCTTGGGGAAGCGTCCCGGCGCCACCCGGCGGAGCACGGAGCCGAGGTAGCGCTGGGTCATCTCGAACTCGGTGACGGTGCCCTCACGCAGCGGGCGCACGGCGACGACGTTGCCGGAATCGCCGCCGATCAGATCCCAGGCCGCCTCACCGATCGCGACGACAGACCCGGTGGACGCGTGCAGCGCGACCACCGTCGGCTCATCGAAGACGATCCCCTCCCCCTGCCGGTACACGATCGTGTTCGCCGTTCCGAGGTCGATCGCCAGGTCTCGCCCCATCAGGCCCCCATCACCCAGTGGCCTTCACCGGTCGCGAGGAGCTCCTTCTTCCAGATCGGGACGTCATGCTTCAGCTGTTCGATCCCCTCCCGGCACGCCTCGAAGGCCTCCGCCCGGTGCGTGCTGGAGACGGCCACCACCACGCTCGCGTCGCCGACGTCGAGGTCGCCGGTGCGGTGGAGCAGGGCCACCTTCCGGATGGGCCAGCGATCGCGGAGCCGAGCGGCGATCTCGTGCAGCCGGTCGACCGCCACATCGTTCCACGTCTCGTAGGTGAGCCCCGTCACGACGACGCCATCGCCGTCGGCGTCACGGACGGTACCGACGAAGATGCAGGATCCGCCCGACGAAGGATCCGCGATGAACGCGAGCGCTTCGTCCACCGACAGGGGCTCGGCGGTGATCCGCACGAGCGTCTGGTCGTCGGACACGGCGCCCATCGTAGCGCGAGGGACGTCGTAGGCTGGCCGCGTGACCGACCCACTCGGCTTCCCGTTCGGTATGGACCCCGACGCGCTTCGAGACGCACCCCTGTTCCGCGAGCTCCAGCGCGTGATGGCCTCTTCGTCCGGGCCTATCAACTGGGAGCTCGCGCGTCAGGTCGGCGTCGCGACCGCGCTCGAAGAGGGCCCCGATCCCGACCCGACCGTTGAGGACCGCCGGATGCTGGACGAGGCCGTTCGCGTCGCCGAGCTGCAGGTCGCGCGGTTCACCGGCATGGAGTTCCCGGGCGACATCGTCCACGTCCAGCCGGTGCGCCGGGCCGAGTGGGTCGGTGCAAGCGCGACCAGCCTCCGCTCATTGCTCGAGCCCGCGGCGAAGCGGATGGGCGAGACGCTCGAGGCCGCGATGCGCGAACAGATGCCTGAAGACCTGGGGCCGATGGCCGGAATGCTCACGCAGCTCGGACCACTGCTGCAAGGGACGCAGGTGGGGCAGGTGCTCGGGTTCCTGGCGACGCGGGTGCTCGGCCAATACGACGTGGCGGTTCCCCGCCAAGCCGGGTCGGGCGCACTGCTGTTCGTGGTGCCCAACATCGCGCGCTTCGAGCACGACTGGTCGCTGGACCCGACGGAGTTCCGGACGTCGGTCGCTCTGCATGAGGTCACGCACCGGCTCGAGTTCGGAAGGTCGTGGACGTCCGCGCACTTCTCCGCGCTGGTGAACGATTTCCTCTCGACGCTCACGGTGGATATCCGCGCGATCCAGGAGCGGTTCGCGGCACTCGATCCGACCGACCCGGAGGCAGTGGAACGGGCGATGGGCGGCGAGGATGGTGACGCGTTGTTCGGCGCCGTCCTCGATGACGAGCAACGGTTGAAGCTCGCCAGGATCCAGGCGTTCATGGCGGCCGCCGAGGGTTACGCCGACCACGTGATGCATGCGCTGGGCGGGCGGCTCCTCGCCACGCACGCGATGATCGAAGAAGCGATGCTTCGTCACCGCGAGGACGAGGCGACGGACCCGGTGTTCGAGCGGCTGCTCGGGATCGACATGAAGCGGGAGCAGTACGTGGCCGGGCGGCGCTTCTGCGACCTCGTCGTCGAGCTCACGGATGAGGCGACGCTCGCGCGGATGTGGGAGTCGGCCGAAGCGATGCCGTCGCTGCCGGAGATCGAAGAGCCACGCCTGTGGCTCGCGAGGACGGTCTAGCAACCTCCGAGCGGTATCCTGCCCCCCGATGGACACCGTGGGGGAGCTCGTCGCGGCGGCGATGGTCGACGAACGCGTCTGGCAGACCCAGGGAGCGTCATCGCCGGACGGTATCTACCTTACGGGCCAGCCGGGCCCGGCGCTCCCCTTCGTGATCTTCCGAGCCTGGAAGGTCGGCGTCGGGATCGTGCAGGAAGAGGTGCGCCTCTACGGCCCATCCGGACGCATGATCTGGCGGTGGGGGCCGGAGTACCGCCGGATGGACGGGATGTTCGACCTGACGACGGAGCTCGACGTCGTGACGGACGCCGTCTTCGACGAGACGGGAACCTACGTGGCCTCGTTCATCATCGACGAGCAGATCGTTGGTGAGATCGAGCTGCCCGTCTACGTCCAGGCCGCCCCGACGAAGCTGCCCAAGGACATCGAGGATGCGCTGAGGAAGTCCGACGTGATCTGGGTCGGTGCCGACGTCCGAGGTCGCCGCGTCACGATCCCGTCGTGGTTCGTCTACAAGAACGGCAGGATCCACCTACTGTCGCAGAAGCAGCCGGGCCCGCAGGAGCAGACCATCCCCGGGGTGGGCGAGACGAAAGAGTTCGTCGTAGTCACTCGCAGGAAGGGTCGGGACACGTCGGCCCAGGAGTTCACCGCGGCGCCACGCCTGCTCGAGGGTGCGGAGTGGGAGGAGGCGGCGAAAGGCTTGGTGGACAAGCGCAAGTCGCGAGCCGGTGCTCCGGTCGAGTCGATCAATCGCTGGCGCGGGACCTGCGACATCCTCGAGCTGACGCCGAACGTTCCCGCGCTTGTCTGAACCCCTGACCAGCCGAACGTCAAGCCCTTGCGGTGAGTCGGGGTGTCGCCACGCAGAAGCGTGTCCACAGGTTCACGACGTCGAAGGCCGTCGCAGTCGTGAAGACGTTGACACGTTTCGGCGGCAGGATGCCGCCGATCGTGGTAACTGCTTGCGGTCTCGCGCCGTTGCGTTGTCAGACCCGCGCGGTATGAACGGCCCCCATGTGCGACGTCGACGACATCACAAGCGCCAACGGCTGGGACGTCATGATCGAGGCCCGACGCGTTCAACACCGGTTCGAGGTCGCTATGGATCAGTGCCTCGAAGCGTTCGGCATCTCCTCCGCCCAGTACCGTGCCCTCATCGCTCTGCTTGACGGGAACGACATGCATATCTCGGAGCTCGCGCGACGTCTCCGCGTGACGCGACAGGCGGCGCTGGCCATCGCCTCGAAGCTCGCCCGGTCCGATCTCGTCACCTTCGAGCGGGAATCGCACGCCACCTATCTCGTCGTTACACCGGTCGCACGCACGCGCTTCGCCCGTCTCCGCGAATTCGCCGACATGCCCGCCGAACTGGAGAAGGGCCTGACGGATGCCGAGCGCGGCCGCCTGGTCGCGCTCCTGCGGAAAGCCGACCGATCCCTGACTCCTCCACGCCGCCCGACGTGGTGGCTCCAGGCCTGAGCCACCTATCGGTTCATCGGCCGGCGGAGCGCCTCCGCGATCGCCGCGAGCTGCCCGCCGAGCGCGACGACCTCTTCCGGCAGTAACGCCTGGGCGCCGTCCACCATGGCCTGCTCCGGGTTCGCATGGACATCGACCATGACGCCGTCCGCTCCGGCGGCGAGCGAGGCCCGCGCCATCGCCGCCACGAGGTGACGCTTCCCCACCGCGTGCGACGGGTCGACGATCACCGGGAGGTGCGACTCGTGTTGCGCGACGGCCATCCCTCCCAGGTCGAGGGTGTTGCGGGTCGACGGCTCGAAGGTCCGGATCCCGCGCTCGCACAGGATGATCTCGGAGTTGCCGCGCTGCGCGACGTACTCGGCCGCCTGGAGCCATTCCTCGACGGTCATCGCGAGACCCCGCTTCAACATCACGGGCTTGTTCGCCAGCCCGACCTCCTTCAACAGCTCGAAGTTCTGAGCGTTGCGGGTCCCAACGCGGATGCAGTCGGCGACGTCGGCGACGTGGGCGACCTGGGACACGTCGACGACTTCGATCACGACCGGCAGACCGAACTCGCGGCGTGCCTCCTGCAGGATCTCGATCCCCTGCTCTCCGAGCCCCTGGAACGAGTACGGCGACGTCCGAGGTTTGTAGACGTCGCCCCGGGCGATCGCGGCGCCGGCCTCCTTCGCAGCGCGGATCGCGCGCATCGTCTGCTCGGGGTTCTCGACCGCGCACGGGCCGGCGATCAGCGTGAAGGTATCGCGACCGACCGGGACGGTGCCCACCTTGACGACCGTGGTCTCGGGATGCAGGTCCCGCGAGACCATCTTGTACGGCTTGCCGATCTGGATCACATGATCGACGCCCGGCATCTGGCGCCAATCGATCGACTTGAATCGCTCGGTGTCGCCGACGAGGCCAACGATCGTGTGCACCGTGCCGCGGGAGACGAACGCCTCGCCGCCGTTCGCACGCACGCGTTCCGCGACAGCGTCGATGTCGGCGTCCGTCGCCTCTGGGGTCATCACCACGACCATGCGGTCGAACCTCCTCGTCCGGCCCGGTCGAACGGTCCGGGAAGTCGAAACCCCGGGCGTCCGGCCCGGGGTCGCTCGCTGCTCGGTGGCCGCTGGCGACTACGCCGGGTCGTGCCCGCCGTAGAAGAACCAGAAGCCGACGCACCGCTGCATCTCGAGCAGATGCTCGCAGACGGCGGGCGCGGGTGGCAAGCCACCCAGGCCCGCCCTCGCTAGCATGCGCCGGTGACCCTCACGGTCCTGGACCATCCGCTGGGCGCGGACCTGCTCGCGCGGCTCCGCGACGAACGGACCCCTCCCGACCTGTTCCGGACGCTCACGCGGCGACTCGGGTGGCTCCTCGTGCTGGAGGCGACGCGTGACCTGGCGACCGATCCGATCGACGTCCCGACGCCGCTGGAGACGACGTCCGGACAGCTCATCACCGAGCGCCTCGTGGCGATCCCCGTCCTGCGGGCCGGGCTCGGGCTCCTCGATGCTGCCACGGACCTTTACCCCGACACCGTCGTCGGCTACCTCGGGATGGAGCGCGATGAGATCACGCTCCAGCCCCGCGACTACTACGCGAAGCTTCCTCCGATGGAGGGTCGCCGGGCGCTCGTGCTCGATCCGATGCTCGCGACGGGGGGAAGCGGCAGGGCGGCGCTGACCCACATCAAGGCGAACGCCGGCCCCCGATCGATCTCGTTCGTCTGTGTGGTGGCCGCCCCCGAGGGCGTGGAGCGGCTGGCGGCGGATCATCCCGACGTCCCCGTCTTCACTGCCGCCCTCGATCGTCAGCTGAACGATCGCGGCTTCATCCTGCCGGGCCTCGGGGACTTCGGCGACCGGCTCCACGGCACGGTCTAGGTCGTCGTTCCCTCGTACGCTTTGCCGGCGGCTGCGGGCGGTCGCACCCTCCCGATGAACCCCGCGAGCACCACGATCGTGACGACGTACGGCGTCATGTTGACGAACTGCTCGGGGATCGAGCGGATGATCGGCCAATCGCGCAGCGCGAGCGGGATCGCCTGGGCGAAGCCGAACAGGAACGCGGCGCCCATGAGACGGATCGGGTTCCAGTTCGACAGGATCAGCGCGGCGAGCGCGATGAAGCCGAGGCCGAGCGTTTGTCCCTCGCGCCAGTTGTTCACGATCTCGACGGATAGGAACGCACCGGAGAGTCCGGCGAACGCGCCGGAGATCAGCACGCCCTCCCACCGAAGCGGCGCCACTGCGACACCCAGCGACCGGGTCGCCTCCGGGTTCTCACCGGCCGACCGCAGCCGGAGCCCCCACCGGGTCCGGTTCAACACCCACCACACGGGGAAGGCGATGAGGAACGGGAACAGGACGAACGGCGATAGGCCCTGGAACGCCGTGCCGAACGCGGGGATCGACGACAGCAACGGGATCGAGATCACGTGGAGGTGCGGCTGGCCCGGATCCGACTGCGTCGCCTGCCCGAAGAAGACCGTGGAGAGGAACCGTGCGAGACCGACGGCAACGAGGTTGATCACCACGCCCGAAACGATGTGATCGATCTTGAACGTGACCGTGGCGAGCGCGTGGATCGATGCGAACGCCGCGCCGCACGCGAGTCCGAGGAGGAGCCCCATGATGGGCCCCGCCGGCACGCCCCACCCGAGCTTCGCGCCGAAGTAGTACGCCCCGAACGATCCGGTGACCGTCCCGATGATCATCAACCCTTCGAGGCCGATGTTGACGATGCCGGAACGCTCGCTGAACAGACCCCCGAGACCGGTCAGGTAGATGATCGTGAAGTACGTGAAGGCGATGCTGACCGCGAACCCGAGCTTGCTCATGTGGTCGTCCCTTCGACCTCGGCCGGTGTCGTCTGCGTGACGACGATCTCCTCCTCGGCCAGGACCCGCCCCGTCTGTCGCCGTTCGAGGCGGCGCCTCGCGAGCGTGTACGTGATGACGACCGACATGATCAAGATCCCCTGGAGGATGATCACGAACTCGCGGGGCATGTTCGTTTCGAGCGGCAGGATCGACTCCCCCCGGGACAGCGACGCCCAGAAGATCGCGGCGAACACGATGCCGATCGGGTTGTTCTGGCCCAGGAACGCGACCGCGATGCCGGTGAACCCGAGCGTCGCCTCGTAGTTCTGCGGCAGGTATCCGCCGGTGTTGGTCGAGGCGTTGTTCACCAGGATCTGCTGCATCCCCACGAGCCCGGCGAGCGCACCCGACACCAGGAACAGTTTCATCTGGACGGACCCGATGCCGATCCCGCCGGCTTGGGCCGATCCGGCCGAGGCTCCTACGGCTCGCGCCTCATATCCCAGCCGCATCCGCTTCACGACGAACCACACGATCGCCGCGGCGAGCACGGCCAGCGGGAACAGCCACGACAGACGCGGAGCCGGACCGTAACCGAAGAGATGGCCCAGATCGGGCACCTTCGCGTTCGCCGGGAAGATGTTCGTCCGCAGATCGACGTTCTGCCCGGCGGGGGCGTTCGTGTACCGCAAGGGGTGGTTGAGCGCCCACGCCACCAGGCTGATCGCGATGCCGTTCATCATGATGGTCGTGACGACCTCGTGCGCCCCGGTCTTCACCTTCAGCGCGCCGGGGATCGCCGCGTACGCCATCCCGCCGAGGACGCCGAACAGCAGCACGCCCCACATCAACAGGGGACCCGGCAGGATGCCGCCTAGGTGCAGGGCCGCCCACGCGGCGGTCGCCATGGCGACGAGGTACTGGCCCTCGACCCCGATGTTGAAGAGCCCGCCCTTGAAGCACACCGAGACGGCCAGGGCGGAGAAGATCAGAGGGGTCGCGGACGAGAGCACCCACGCCGGGCCGTCCTTGTCCGTCGTCGATGCGCGCAGGATCGATCCGTAGACGTCGAGCGGGTTCTCCCCGTAGAGCAGGATGATGATCGAACCGAGCCCCAGGGCGATCACGAGGGCGAGCAGGAGTGCGAGCCCCTGTCCGATGGCGCTCTCCAACCATTCCGGTCTCGTCTTCACACCGCTGCCGGCGGCGGGCGGTGCGGTCGCCGTGATCGCCATCAGCCGACATCCCGAACGGCGACGTCGCCGAGCATGCCGCGACCGACCTCTTCCGCGGGCGCGCTCGGCGGATACTCCCCTGTGATCGTCCCCTCGTAGAGGGTCAGGATCCGGTCGGAGAGCGCGTAGATCTCGTCCAGCTCGGCCGAGATCAGCAACACGCCGCGGCCGGCCGCCTTCTGCGCCAGGATCTGGCTCCAGACGAACTCGATCGCGCCGACGTCGAGCCCCCGCGTTGGCTGGGCGGCGAGCAGGAGCTTCGGATCGGTCTCCAGCTCTCGGGCGAGGATCAGCTTCTGCTGGTTGCCTCCCGACAGCGCGCCCGCGGTGACGTCGATGCTCCTCGCGCGCACGTCGAACCGGCGCACGAGCGTGCGCGCGAGGTCCTTGATCGTGCGGAGCGATAAGACGCCGTGCTTGACGAACGGCGGATCATCTTGCCGTCCCAGCACGAGGTTCTCCCAAAGGGTCATCGGCAGGACGAGACCCTGCTCGTGACGATCTTCGGGGACGAAGCCCACGCCCGCGTTCCGGATCTCGGCCGTGCTCCGTGATGCCAGGTCCTCCCCGTCGAGGACGATCCGGCCGGCGTCCAGCGGTCGCAGACCCATGACGAGGTCCGCCAGATCGCGCTGCCCGTTGCCCTCGACCCCCGCGATCCCAACGATCTCCCCCGCTCGTACCTCGAGCGACAACCCGTCAAGGCGACCGCCGGTGAGGCCCTCGAGCCGCAGGACGGGCTCGCCGATCTCCACCGCAGGCTTCTCCAATCGGAACAACACTGGGCGCCCGACCATCATCTCCGCGAGCTTCGCCTTCGACGTCTCCGCCGGCGTGGTCTCCCCGACGACGACCCCGCGGCGAAGTACCGTGATCCGATCCGCGATCTCGAGCACCTCGTCGAGTTTGTGGCTGATGAACACGATGGACTTCCCGTCCGCCCGAAGCCGGCGGAGGTTCTCGAAAAGATCGCTCGTCTCGGACGGGGTGAGGACCGCCGTCGGCTCGTCCAGGATCAGGATCTCGACCCCTCGGTAGAGCGCCTTCAGGATCTCCACGCGCTGTTCCTCGCCGACCGAGAGGTCCTCGACGGTCGAGTGCGGGTCGATCTGGAACCCGTACGTGACAGCGAGCGCCTTCACCTTCCGCTCCGACTCCTCGGGCTGGAGGATCGGCCCGCCCTCGTCGCCGAGGATCACGTTCTCGGCGACCGTAAAGGGGTCCACCAGCACGAAGTGCTGGTGGACCATCCCGATCCCCCTCGCGATGGCATCGCGAGGAGAGTGGATCCGCACCTCCTCGCCGTGGATCGTGATCCGGCCCGAATCCGACGGATACATCCCGTAGAGGATCCGCATCAGGGTGGACTTGCCGGCGCCGTTCTCCCCGATCAACGCATGCACCTCGCCGGGGCGGAGCTCCAGGGAGACGTCGTCGTTGGCGACCACCCCCGGGAAGCGCTTCGTGATGCCCTCGAGCACGACGAAGGGCGGGGCGCTTCCGCGCCCCGCCCGTCCGTTCTCGCCCATCGTCGTCGGTCGTCGCCGGGTCGGTTACGGCTTCTCCGGAACCTTGATCGTCCCGTTGATGATGTCCTGCCGGTACAGCTCGAGCGTCGCGATGATGTCCGGCGTCATGAGCTGGTTGTTGGATTTGGAGTAGTCCAATCCCTGGTGAGCCAGATCGAAGACCTCGGGCCCACCTTTGAACGAGCCGTCTCCGGTCTGCTTGATCGCGTTGTACACGGCCGTGTCGACCCGCTTGATCATCGACGTCAGGATCAGCGGTTTCTGGTCGGCACTCGCCGTGAGGTACTGATCCGAGTCGACGCCGATCGCGAGCTTGTTGGCCTTCACCGCCGCGTTGAACAGTCCCGCGCCCGACGCCCCGGCTGCGTGGTAGATGATGCACGCGCCGTCGTTGTACATCCCGGTCGACAGCGCCTCACCCTTGGTCGCGTCGTTGAACGCCGTGACGTCATCGCCGATGTATTGGACGAGGACCTTGATGTTCGGGTTGACCTTGTGGACCCCCGCCGTGTAGCCGGCCTGGAACTTCCCGATCAACGGACCGGTCTGGCCGCCGAGGAAGCCAACGGTGGTGCAGTTATTGAGCTTTGCCGCCTCGAGCGCGGCGGCCGCGCCCACCAGGAACGACCCCTGCTGCTCGGTGAACGTCAGGTCGGCGACGTTCGGGATCGCGGCGGCGTCGTTCGTGAGGCCACAGGCGGTTCCGCATGTGGCGTACCCGTCGATCACGGCGAAGTTCTGGTCGGGGTAGTCCTTGGCGATCTCGTTGATGTCCGGGGAGAACGCGAAGCCCACGCCGACGATCAGTTTGTAGCCGGCCTCCGCGAGGTTCGTGACGTTCTCGCCGCGGTTGGAGCCGGTCGCGTTGGCCTCGAGGAACTTGGTGTTCTGGGTGCAGACGAGGCCGTCCCTGATCGCGTTCTGCAGGCCGGTGTAAGCCGCATCGTTGAACGACTTGTCTCCGAGCCCGCCGACATCGAGCGCCAGTCCGACCTTGAGGTCCTGGTTGCATTGCGTGCTGCTTTGACCGCCGCTGGCCGCGCTGGAGCTGTTCGAGCACGCAGCCGCGACCAGAGCGAGCACCACCACCGGCGGTGCGAGCGATCGGAACACCTTGAGCATCCGCTCTCCCTCCGTCCGTTTCGATCGGCCGAAACCGGACGTGGCCCGGCCGCCCCGGATTCTCAGGCCGGACCGCCGCCGGCGTCAATCGAGCCCATCGTCATCGTCGACATCGAGATGCCCATGGGAGACTTACGCAGCGCACGGGCGCTCCGGATGGACGACGACCAGGCGATCATCGAGGATCTGCGACGACGCATCGCCGCGTCGCCCTTCCACGCGGGATTCGGGATCTCCGTCGAACACGCTGCTGCGGGCGACGTGCGGCTGGGGTGGGGGGCACGTCCGGACCACCGCAACCTGCAAGGGCTCGTGCATGGAGGGATCCTCGCGACCCTCGTGGACATCGCGATGGGGCTCGCGATCCGGACCGTCGTCGGTCCGTCGCGGCGACACGTGACGATCGACCTCGGCGTGCACTACCTCCGTCCCGCCCGGCTGGGCCGGCTCGAAGCTGCGGGCACGGTCGTCCGCGTGGGGACCCAGGTGGGATTCGCAGAAGGCAGCGTGATGGACACGACCGGGCGGCTGCTGGTGCGTGCGAGCGGAACGTACAGCGTGACCCAAGAGCGAACGGACGACGCGACCGCCTAGTACTGAACGTCCAACTCCGCCATCGCGTCGGCGAGCTTGCCCAGGGCGCCGGCGAGACCCATCAGCAGTCCCATGTTCCCGTCGACCTTGATCTTGCCCATCATGAAGCCCGTCACCGGCGAGAGCTCTCGCCTGGCGAGCGCGACGGCCGTGTCGTAGCTCTGGGTGATCGTCGCGTCGGGGGCATCCAGATCGCCCATCCCCATCGCGATCGTGCCATCTTCGATCGTGGTCCAGTATCGGGTCTCGCCGTCGGCCGACGTGATCACCTGCTGGATCCGCGCGCGCTGGGCGCCGGCGGCCTGCGTGAACGCATCGCCCGCGTTCACCGCGGCGGTGAGGGCATCCGCCCACTCCGGTGACAGGAATCTGAGGCTCACGTCCCGCTCCCTCCATGCACTCGGCCGTCCGTTCCGGGCCGTCACCTTACCGGCTCACCCGCTGCCGCAGATCAGTCCGGGAAGAGCTCGGGTGCGGTCACGTGGGTGTCGTCGGCAAGGAACCACAACGTCCTCTCGTCATCCCTCACCTTGACCGTGTTGAGGCTGGTGTTCGGTGGGAGGAAGAACATGTCCTGCTCGTGCAGCTCCAGGAACGACGCCAGATAGGCGTTGATGACGCCGCCGTGGCACACCACCCAGAGGTCGCCGCGGGGATGGGCCGAGAGCCCGGTCTCGATCGCCCCCACCACGCGGTGCTGGAAGGCGTCGAACGGTTCGCCTCCCGGAGCCAGATGGAACACGGGGTCCTGCAACAGGATGCGACGCGGGATCTCCGCGTGTTCGACCAGCAGCTCTTCGAACTCTTTGAACTCCCATTCGCCGCCGTACCACTCGACCAGATCCTCTGAGTAGGTGACCTGCGCTCCGGTCGCCTCGACGAACGGGGCGATCGTCTGACGTGCTCGTGCGAGGGTGGAGCAGTAGATCGCGGCCGGCTCCGGCATCTTCCGCAACCGCGCGGCGAGGATCGTGGCTTGCTCCCGTCCTGTCGTGTCGAGCGGCGGATCGGCGACCGCCCCTCGGGTCGTGACCGTCTCACCCGACGAACGCCGGTCTGCCTTGCCGTGCCGGATCAGGTACAGACGACGTTCGGCGTCGCTCACGTGCCGGCTTTCGCGTTGGGGTGTCGCGCACGCCAATCCTGCGCGTAGCTCTCCACGTCTTCGCGCAGCCAGATCCGACCCGACGCGAGCCACGTGATCGGCTCGGGGAACTGTCCTCGATCGATGTAGGTGATCACGCGCCGCTTGTCCCACCCCATGATCTCGGCAGCCTCGGCGACACCGGCCAGCGGAGGGACGACCTCGACCGTCAGGGCAGCGTCCTCACCGACGACCTTTCGGAGTTCCTCCAGGCAGGACCGCTTCGACGTTCCGGTCACCTCGACGTACACAGGCGCGTCGAGGACCATCGCGAACCATCGCCCGCCGACGTGCCACATCCTCGCCCGCACCGGATCCGCCATCGACGGATTGTATGACGGCGTGGTCAGAGGCCCCGCTCGATCAGTCGTCGTTCCGCCGGAGGATCCCCTGCCGGCGGAGCTCCTGGCGCCAGCACTCGGTATGCCAGTGCCGTCGGTCGTCCGCCGCGCCGTCGGGGATCACCACGAAGTGCCAGGAGCCGGGGCGGACGACATGATCGCACCCGGGACACCGGTACTCCTTGTCGCCGACGAGATGCCGGACCTCATATCCGGTCACCTCTGCCCATGGTGGGGGCGCCGATCGCGGCCGTGGGTTCGGCGACGGCAGGAACTCGAGCGAGGCGCGCCGGTTCTTCCGCGGCATCGGTGCTCAGATCCGTTCCAGCACGAACGCTGCGACCTGTGGTGCGAGCGATGCCCCGACGACCCGCGGGTCGTCCTTCCGCGAGCGCTCGAAGGAGTGCCCCGCGCCGTCGACATCCACGAGCGTCGCCCGGTCGCCGAGCCGGTGGATGACCTTGGCGAGCTCCTTCGGCTCGGCGAACGGATCCTTCGTCCCGTGGAGGAAGAGCATCGGCATCGTGAGCTCGTACAGGTGCGCGTCGCGGATCTGGTCGGTCTTCCCCGGCGCGTGCAGCGGATAGCCGAGGAAGACGAGGGCGGCGGCCGGCATGCCCTCGGCGGCGGCCATCGAGGCGATCCGACCGCCGTAGCTCTTGCCGCCGCCGAGCACCGGTCGGCCGCCGCTGCGCTCGGTCGCCGCCTCGAAGGCGGAACGGAAGGCTCCGATCGCGTTCTTCGCCTGGTCGGGCGTCCGCCGCCCCGCCTCTATGTAGGGGAAGTTGAACCGGAGCGCAGCGATCCCCTCCTCCGCCACGGCCTCACAGAACCCGACGATGAACGGGTGGTCCATCCCGGCGCCGGCGCCGTGACCGACGACGAGGGCGGGTCCGTCGGCGGCGTGCCAGACCGCACTCACCCCGCCCTTCGGCGTCGAGATCGTCAGCCCGCGGGCACCCATCACCCGCGCTCCTCCCATAGCTGGCGCGTCAGCTGCGCATGCCCCATGTGCTCGCGGAGATGTTCGACCGCGTGCAAGAGCGCCCAGGCGCTCGAAACGACCTCTGCGCGCCCCGAGCTCGTGCGGAAATGCGACTCCCGCATCGTCCCTGGCTCGAAAGCATCTTCGGTCGCGAGCAGGGCGCGGCAATCCGCCGCCAGCCCGTCCACCACCGCGAGCAACGCTCGCGGGTCGGCCACGACGGTGCGGAACTCGGCGTCGCGATCGCGATCGGGGAGCGGCGCACCCGTCGCGACCGCGAGCCACGACCGGGTGCTGTGCATCGCATGGACGGCGAGCACGGCGATCGGGTTGGTTCCCTCCGTGGAGGGGCGCCAGTTCAGGGCGTCGGCCGCGAGTCCCGAGATCGCCCCGCGGATCCCCTCGATGGACTCCTCGACGATCTCGCGAGCTGCGGTGATGGTCGGATCGGGCATCTCGCAAGTGTACGAACGGCTCTCCGTCCCGCCTGCGATGATGGAGGCATGCCGGGCCAGTTCTATCTGGGGACGTCGGGGTTCGCGTACGACGAATGGCGTCACGGGGTCTTCTACCCCGAGGGTCTCAAGAAGGACGACATGCTGGACTACTACTCCTCGCAGTTGAGCTCGGTCGAGGTCAACTACACCTTCCGAAGGCTCCCATCGGAGAAGACGATCGAACGGTGGCGCGAGCGAGCGCGCCCCGGGTTCGTGTTCACGCTGAAAGCGAACCAGCGGATCACCCACTGGAAACGGTTGGAGGATGTCGAGGAGGACGTTCGGGGGTTAGTGACGACGGGGAGGCTCCTGGCCGACCGCTTCGGATGCGTGTTGTTCCAATGCCCGCCGAGCCTGCACTACGACGCCGGATTGCTCGCCAGGTTCCTCGACACCCTTCCGGAGAACGGCCCGGCCTACGCGATGGAGTTCCGGCATCCATCCTGGGCGGCGGCTCGTGACGCGTTGCTCGAACGGAAGGTGGCGTGGTGTGTGGCCGAGACCGACGACAAGGACCCGAAACCGGAGGACCTGTCGTGGGAACCGGTCGGGTACCTCAGGCTGCGGAAGAGCGAGTACACCGACGAGGAGCTCGCGACGTGGGCGGCGCGGATCCGGCCCGCGCTCGATGCCGGTGGCACCGTCTTCACCTATTTCAAGCACGAGGACGAAGGCGCGTCGCCGAAGATGGCGAAGCGGCTTGAGGCGATGCTCGAAACCGCAGATCAAGAGACAGAGGGCGATGGCGGGATCTCGTCAGGGCGAGGCAGCCCAGGCTGAGAGATGTCCGCGTGTTGACTTCCCGAGTAACACAAGGATGATGGGTACCCGGACGGTGTCACGGGGTGCAAAGGAGGTCACTTGGTCGCTCAGTACTCGACCAACCCCTCGAACGATGTGGCAGCCATCTTCTTCCTGTGGCTCCTCGTCCTCTTCGGCACGCGTTCATCCCGGCGACTATCGCGAGTAGTAAGGGCCACAATGGAGTCGGCTTCTATCTCTTCGGTCTGTTCTTCTTCGTTCCCGCCCTCATCGTTGGTCTGATCATCCCGGCCAAGGATGGCCAGGTCGCCCCTCTTGCGGCCGCACCGGCATCCACTCCACCTTCGGCACGAGGACTTGGTCGGAGTTGGACTTTCGCCTCCTCCCGGTCCGGAGTCGTTCGTGAAGGTCCCAATTGCAAAGAGCCGATGCGACGTGATGCGTCCGTCTGCCCTCACTGTCGCCATGAGTCAGATCCTTGGGAATATCTCGAAGGTCGTTGGTGGCTTCATACCGAGCAAGGCCCGGTTTGGCTACATGAGTCTTCACGGACATGGCGGTCGGCGGACGAGGTACCGAACGCCCAGTCCGCAGAGCGCTACAGGGTCTCACTCGTGTCACTGGGGAGAGATGTGAAGGCGGCAGCGAAGGTGTTTCGAGAGCGCACACGTGCCTTCACACGGGAACACCTGCGAACGCCGGTCCTTCTTTGACGCAGGGCCTCCCGCTGGCGGGAGGCCCTGCGCCAACATGCGGTCCCGATGGGGGACCTTGCGTGTCTGCTAGCGATCGATCGCCGAGAGAGCGTTCACCTGCCCTTTGCCGTACCAGGAGTTGTAGCCGGTGCCGCCCGTGCAGTGCTGCGGGGCGCCGTTGCTGACCGATGGGAAGAAGGAATACTCAGCCAGGACATCGGGCGTCGGGCACGCGATCGGGTCCGCGGTGTTCTCCAGAGCGGCCACGACGGCTCCCCGCGATGTCGTGCCCGCGCTCTCGATCAACGCGGCCACGCCGGCCACGTGCGGCGAGGCCATCGACGTCCCCTGCAGGTAGCAGTACAACACCGATCCGTCGAACACCTTACGGATGCAGTTGATCGCGCCGGCGCCAACGTCCAGCGGATATTGCGGGAACGTCGACAGCACTCGGCCGTTCGTCGCCGCGGCCGTGACCTGGAGGATGCTGTCCCCTCCCGGAGCGGTGACGTCCGCCTTCCCAACGCCGTAGCTCGAGTAGAACGACTTCTGCATCAGGTTGCCATCCGCGGTCACACCGACGACGCCCTGCACCTCGACCGGCACCACGGCGCAGTCGTTGTGCACGGTGCGAACGATCGGAGTCGTGTCATCGGGGCTCGTGATGTCCTGGGTCGGATGCGCGAGGTCGTCCGCCTCGTTCCCCTCCGCCGCGACCACGACGGTGCCCTTGCTCTCCGCGAACAGGATCGCTCGCTGCTCGGCATCCCAGATGGCCCGCTGCGTCGGGTCGTTCTTGCAGTTGAATAGGAACGGGTCCGCGAAATAGCTGTTGTTCGTGACCGAGATGTGGTGCGTGCCCGCCCACATGAACGCGCAGACCACCGCCTCCGGGAAGAAGAACCCAGCCACGTTCCCTGCCTTGATCGCCGCGATCTTCACGTTGGGAGCGACGCCGACGATCCCGATGCCGTTGCTGGCTGCGGCGATGGTCCCGGCCGTGTGCGTTCCATGGCCGTTCTCGTCGAGCGACGCAGTGCCCAGCGGGTCGCCTTGGACCGGCGCCCCGGAAAGGCAGTTGACGCTGTCGGCGGCGTCCCAGTTCGGTGCCAGATCCGGATTCGTGTAATCGATCCCCGTGTCGATGTCCCCCACGACGACCGACGAACTCCCGCCCGTGATCGCGTGCGCTTCCGTCGTGTGGATCTGCCGCATGTCCCACTGGAGCGGCGAGAGTGGATCGGTGTCCGAGACCGGCGTGTTCACGACCGAGGACGTCGCACCGCTCTGGTTCCCGGCGCCATCACTCACATGTGTCGCGAACGCGGCCGTGGCGGAAGCGCCCTGGATCGCGCCGTTCCTCATCACGCTGCTCCGGAAGGTGGAGCTGGAGGACTGCGCGATCACGACCCCGATCTGCGGGTAGCTGTAGACGACCGTTCCGCCCGCTGCCGTGATGGAGGTTGCCGCGTTGGCGGGAAGCGCCTGCGCCCTGAAGACCACCAGGTACGTCTGAGCCGTGCCGGTGTCGGCGGCGCGGACGCCCGGTACCGCCAGGAGCAACGCGACCATCGCGACCGATGCCAAGATCGCGAGGCGCCGAGGTGCATGGAACCTGCTCATGGTTCATCCCTCCTCGTGTTCGTCGGGAGATCGCCTGTTCGGGGGGGCGATCGTCTCGACTATATGGAGGGCACCGCTCAACGAGCAAATCGGCAGGCGGGCGCGCTGCGACCGTCAGGGAACCACGGCGGGCGGCTCGACTTGCACGACCTCGCCCTGGTTGAAGAGCGGGATCCAGAACGCGCCTTCGACCGCGACGAGCAACTGGTTCGCGCTGATCGTCCCCTGATCCGCGATCGGCCACGGGCCGCCGACCGCCGCGGTCGTGGGATCGATCCGATGGAGTTGGGGCCCGGAGTCCGACGCGACCCACACGGCTCCGTCGAGCTCGACCAGCCCGTCGGGCGTGGTCCCCGCGTCCTCCAACGTCGAGACGACCGTGTTGGTCCGTTGATCGATCCGTTGCACCGCCGGAGCGTCGGTGTTCGAGACCCAGACCCCGTCCGGGGTCGCGAGCATGAGCTGTGGCCCCGACTCGACATCGATCGTGGCGACGACCTTCCCGGCGAGCGGGTCGATCCGCGATACGGAGCCTTCGACGAAGTTGGATACCCAAACGCTCCCGAACGCCGGGAGTGCGAACCGCGGCGAGAGTCCGACCTCGACGGTCTCCACCATCCGGTCGGTCGCCGGGTCGATCCGCCCGACGACATCGTCGTCCTCGCAGACGACCCACACGGAACCGGGCGTCCCGGCGAGACCTTCCGGCGCATCACAGACGTGGATCGTTGCGACGACGGCGTTCGTGCCAGGGTCGATCCTGGATACCGACGCGTCGTCGGAGTTCGAGACCCACACCGATCCCGCCGCCGCGGTCACCTCGAGCGGCACACCCCCGACCCGGATCGTGTCCAGGACCGTGCCGTTCGTGGGATCGAGGCGCGTGACGGAGCCACGGTCGTGCTCGCGGAACTCCGAGTTCACGACCCAGATGCTGCCGAACGCAGCCGTGATCCCGATGGGACCGGGCGCGGTGCGAACGTGACGGAGGATCCGAAGCGTCGAGGTGCTCGAAGGAGACGCCGGGCCCGTTGGCTCGGTTGAGGTCGCGACCCCTCCGCACGCGACGGCCATCGCCAGAGCCAGCACCGCCGCCGGAGTCCCCGTTCGTCGCCCCATCCCTCGACCGTTGTACGCGACGAGCGCGGGCGTCGGTTGTCGCTACGCTTCGAGCCGCTCCCGCAGCGCTGCCTCGACGTCCGCCAGCATGCCGGACTCGGTCACCTTGCGGCCCAGTTCGTCTCGCACGTAGAACGCGTCGACGACGCGACCGTCGAAGGTCGCGACCTTCGCGAGGTGGACGCCGAGGTGGAGATCCGCGAACGTCCTGGTGATGTCGTGTAGGAGCCCGATGCGATCGGGCGCCCCGACCTCGATCACGGTGGAGAACTCCGCGACGTCGTTGAGGACGCGGACGCTCACCGGGCTCGGCGTGCGCGGGCGCGGATAGTGCCGCCCCTTCTCTCGGACCCGGTGTTCGAGCGAGATCGACCCCTCGATCGTCCGTCGCAGCGTGCTCCGGAAGGCCCGCCAGCGAGCCTCGGTGATCTCGGGCTCGAACGCACCCTCCACCTCGAATACGTCGATCGCTGTGCGATCCTCGGTCGTGAACGCCTGTGCCGCAAGGATCGAGATCCCCCCGATCGCGAGCGAGCCGGCGATCCATGAGAGCAGTCCGGGTCGGTCGGACGCGACGACGACCACCTCGTAGGTTCCCGCTCGGGACCCCACGGTCGCCGCCGTCCGAACCTCGTTCCGACCGAGCGGCGGCGTCACGATCCGGAAATGCTCGGCGGCCCTTCCAGGGTCGACGGCGAGGAGGTAGCTCCTTGGGACCCGCAGGATGAACCGTTCGATCCGGTCGTCCGACTCTCCCTCCAGGAGCTGCCGGAGGCGTTCGGTTCGCTCGACGAGGCGAGCCGCGAGTTCCTCCCCCATCTCTCCTCGGTCGAACACCCGCTGCACCTTGGCGACGAGCTCGTGGACGAGCGTCTCGCGCCACGGCGTCCATGCGGCGGGTCCCGTCGCGAACGCATCGGCCTTCGCGAGGAGGTAGAGCCCGCCCAGCCGTTCGGGCGTGCCGATGCGAGCGGCGACATCGAGGAGCAGGTCCTCGTCGGACAGATCGCGACGGGTCGCCGTGTCGGGGAGGAGCAGGTGCTCCTGCACCAAGAAGACCGCCAGGTCGCGATCGGCTCCGGCGACCCCCATCGCCTCGAGCGTGTCCCGAGCGATCGTGGTTCCGATCGGCACATGTCCCCCCGTGCCGATCTTCCCGACATCGTGCAGCAACGCTCCCAGCAGCAAGGCGTCCGGCCGTTCGAGGTGCGAGACCGCAGCGGCCTCGAGAGGGTCCCCGGCATCACCCGACCCCGTGAGCAGATCGGCCATCCGTGCAGCGGCCGCCAACAGGTGCGCATCGACGGTCGAGCGGTGGTAAGGATCGCGCTGGGGACGGCAGCGCACGCCGGCCCAAGCGGGGATGAACCGAGCGAGCAGACCCATCCGGTCGAGCACGTCGAACATCGCCGAGCCTCGTTCGCCGGCACGGAGCAACCGGAGGAACGCGTCGCGCGTGCGCGTGTCCCACGCGACGGGATCGGGGACGGGCACGTCCTCGACCGCGTTCAACAGTCCCACCGACGGGACCTCGCCCCGATCGGCCGCGTCTGCCAACGCTTCCAGGATCGCCGCCGGGTTGGCGACGCTGACGGAACCGACGTCGGTCGCGCCCGCCATCACCCGCGCCACCGCCAGCGCGACGACGTGCTCCACGTTCCGCGCGTGTTCGAAGAGCGCGCGCATCAGTCCGTCGGTCGCGAGCAGGTTGGGCTCGTCGACGAAGCCCATCCCGAGCGCGACGTCGGGCTGGAGCTCCGAGACAAGCCGGTCGGCGCGCCGACCGGTCAGCAGCTGAACCGCGCTCCTGCCACGGACCAGGAACGCTTCGGCGGCGTCGACGGCTGCGCGCTCGCGAGCGCGGACGACGCCGGCGCGCTCCAGGTCGACCCCGAGCGCCGTCGCGAGCCACCCCAGCGAGGCGACGTCGCGGAGCCCGCCGCTCCCCTCCTTGAGATCCGGTTCCAAGAGCTGCGCGCTGGATCCGAAACGATCACGGCGCGCGCCGGCAGCGTCACGCAGCCGGCGCGCGAACCCGGCGGCGTCCTCGCGCGCTCGCGCCTGAACGGGCGCGAGCGCGCGAGCTGCGAGCGTCTCGTCGCCCGCCACGAGACGCCCGTCCAGCATCGCCGTCCACGCGTCGAGCCGCTCGGTGGCCGCGAGGCACTCCTCCGCCGTGCGCACCGCGTGCCCGACGGCGAGCCCCGCATCCCACAACGGGTACAGGAGCGCGTCGACGCTCTGGGCGATCGACGCGGGGTCGTCGTGGACCACGAGCAGGTCGATGTCCGACGCGGGGAGCTGGACCATCCGTCCGTAGCCACCGGTCGCGACCAGCGCCACGCGGGCAGGGGCGCCCGCATGATCGAACAGCTCCACGAGGCATGCATCCACGAGCGCCGCGCGCCGTCGCGCCACCGCAGGGCCGTGGTGACCGAGGGTGTACGCCCGTTCGAGCGCGCGCAACCCTTCACGCAGGCTGACGGCGGGGCCGGTCACGCTCACCCCGACAACGCGTCGGGGCCCATCTCGCCGGTACGGATCCGCATCACGCGGTCGACCTCGCCCACCCAGAGCTTCCCGTCGCCGATCTTCCCCGTCCTCGCCGCCTTCACGATCGCGTCGACGACGCCCTCGACGTCGCCGTCGTCGACGACCACCTCGACCTTGACCTTCGGAACGAAGTCCACCTGGTACTCCGCGCCGCGGTAGACCTCGGTGTGCCCTCGCTGGCGGCCGAACCCCTCCACGTCGGTCGTCGTCAGTCCGCTCACGCCGATCTCGCGCAGCGCGTCCTTGACGTCGTCGATCCGGTGCGGCTTCACGATGGCGGTGACGAGCTTCACGCGCCGGAGCTTACCCCTGCCGATGCGACGGGCGGAGCCAGGACCACCTCGGGGTCGGGGCGTTCGTGCACCGACGCCGCAGGCCCGCCCCGGACCCCGAACAACCGCTTGCGGTACACGAGCCAGACGACGATCAGCAGGTTGATCACGAGCGCGCCCACCCGTAACACGGTCACCCTCCGGGATAGCTCCAGGATCTCGAACGGCAGGAGGCCGGCCGTCGCGACCACCGTCAGGTACTCCGCCCACCGGCGCTCATGCCACAGCCCGATCGCCTCCACGAGCTCGAGCACCGCGTACGCGAGGCTCGTCCCGATCAACACGTCGAGGGCGCCTTCCCGGAGGTCGACGATCCGCTGGAGCTCGGTCACGAGGAAGCCGTGCGAGGCGCCCTGGGTCGAGTTGGCGGCGACCCCGTTGAGCGCGTCCAGGAACCGCCGCGCGACGTCGTGGAGCGGCCCGATGTTCAGCCTGAGCTCGAGCGCGAGCACGAAGAGTGCTCCGAAGATCGCGACGTGGATGATCCGATCGAACGCGATGATCCGCAAGACGATCGCTTCTCGGAGCTCCTCGCCCCGGCGCGGGAGGACGATCTGCGACAGTGGCGGCAGCGTCTCCGAGGACGGAGCGATGGGTCGCGGTACATCGAGCCAACAGTCGCAGCGCAGACATCGCGCGAATCGGCGGCCGTCGGGGAGGTCCACACCGACGCCTCCATGCTCCGGTCCGAGGGTCGCGATAGACGCGGCCGGAAGGATGTGGCCGCGCCGGGAACAGACCAACGTCTCGGCGTGCCATCGCGGGTGCCGCACCCGGTCCCACGCGCGTCGAACCCACGTCCACACGCGGGCAGCCTAGACCTCGCCGACACCCACGATCGACCGCACGTAGTCGAGCCACTCGCGCACGCCGGTGCCGTCCTCGCGCAACACGCCCGCGAACGCGAGCGAAACGCCACCGCACTCGAGGATCCGCCCGTCATCGTGGATACGGAAACCGCCGATCGCGCCAGACGGAACGAACGATCTCGTTCCAGTCGGCGGTGACGCGACCGTGATCCGCGAGCTCGTGCGCACGGAGCAGCTCGACGACCGCGGCCCCGTCGGCGGGAGACGCGGCCCGATCGCGATACTCCGGGCGCACTACTCCCCGACGGCCTTCTTCCGCGCCGCCGGCTTCTTCGCGGCCGGTTTCTTCGCGGGGGGCTTCTTCTTGGCCGCGGGCTTCTTGGCCGCCGGCTTCCGCGAGGGAGCGGGCTCGTCCACCTGTTTCTTCGCTGCGGCCACCGACGCCTTGAGCGCCTCCATCAGATCGACCACCTTCGCGGTCGGCTCGGGAGCAACGACCTCGATCTCCTGTCCGTTGAGCTTGGCCTCAACGATCTGGAGCAGCGCTTCGCGGTATTCGTCGGAGTACTCCTCCGGGTTCCACTCCCCCGAGAGCGACTCGATCAGCTGCTTCGCCATCTCCAGTTCCTGACCACGGATCTTGGCGCTGACGTCGACGCCGCCGAAATCAGCGTCGCGGATCTCATCCGGCCAGTACATCGTCTCCAGCACGAAGGCCTCATCCTTGAACCGGAGCGCGGCGAGGTGCTCCTTGTCCCGGAAACTGACCTTGGCGATCCCCACGCGGCCGTCATCGGCCATGGCCTCTCGCAGCAAGGCGTAGGCCTTGGCACCGGTCTCCTCGGGGACGAGGTAGTAGCTCTTCTTGAACATCACCGGATCGATCTCATCCAGATCAACGAATCGGTGGATGTCGATCGCCCTGCTGGACTCGACCGGGATCGCGTTCAGGTCCTGGTCCGTGAGGACGACGTAGCGGTCCTTCTCCACCTCGTAGCCCTTGACGATGTGTTCGAAGGTGACCTCTTCGCCGTCCTTCTCGCACACGCGCTTGTAGCGGACACGGCCGCCGTCCTCGTCGTGGAGCTGGTTGAACCGCAAGGTCTTCTCTTCGGTCGCCGGGTAGACGGCGACCGGGATCGTGACGAGGCCGAACGAGATGGCCCCTTTCCACATGGCTCGCGGCATGGCTCACCCTCCCTGAGATGGACCGTACGCAGCTGGAAAGGTCAGTCTAGCGGCGCAAGCCGACACGGAGGGAGGCGACTCGGCGAACCCTTGAAGGGCCCGTCGCCGACAGCCGATGCGTCGGAGCGGCTCCCGACTACCATCGTTGCCATGCCGAAACGAACGCGTGGGAGCGGCGGTCCCGCGTTCACGGTTGAGCTCCCCCGCCCGCTCGAGACCCGCAAGGGCGAGCGCGACGCTTGGTGGGTGGACCTTCCGGAACGGGCGCTCCGGCTGTCCAACCTCGACAAGGTCTTCTGGCCGGACGAGGGGTATACGAAGGGCGACCTGATCGCCTACTACCTCAACGTCTCGAACCTCCTGCTGCCGCACCTCGAGCGGCGGCCGCTCACGATGAAGCGGATGCCCGACGGGATCGAGGGTCCGGACTTCTACGAGAAGTCGGCGCCGTCGCACACGCCGGAGTGGGTCCATCGATGCACGGTCCTGTCGGAGGACGCGAAGACTGGACGGATCGACTACCTCACGGTCGACGACCTTGCGACGCTCCTCTTCGTCGCGAACCTCGGGGCGATCGAGATGCATCCGCTCCACTCACGCTGCGAAGACGTCCAGCACCCGGACTACCTGTTCTTCGATCTGGACCCGTTCCCGCCGTACACGTACGACGACGTGCTCAACGTGGCCCGGCACATCGAGGTGCTGCTCCAGCAGCTCGGCATGACGGGGTTCCCGAAGACGAGCGGGGCGACCGGCCTGCAGATCTACGTCCCGCTGGAGCAGGGCGCGTACACGTACGCGGAGGCCCGCGCGTTCGTCGGCGCCTGCGGCCGTCTCATCAAAGCGGCGGACCCGGACAAGGTGACCATGGCCTGGCGCGTCGCCGACCGCGCCGGGAAGATCTTCATCGACCACAACATGAACCGGCAGGGGGCGAACATCGCCGCGGCGTATTCGCTCCGGCCCGAGCCCCGCGCGCCGGTCTCGACCCCCCTCACCTGGGACGAGGTACGGGCCGGTGGGTTCGAGCCGCAGGATCTCCGCATCGACAACGTGTGGGAGCGGTTCGCGAAGGTCGGCGATCTGTGGGCGGGCGTCCGTGAGGGGCCGGGGGCTGACCTGGCGGCGGCGCTCGACGCTCTCGGGGTCGAGGTGGAGGAAGACGATCCCGTGCGCGGCCCGCTCCCCCGGACCGCCGCGCCGGATGTCCGCAGCAAGACATCGGATGAGATCGCCCTGGCGTCCAAAGATCCCGCGCTGTTCGAGTACGTCCGCAGGCGCGCGTTCGGACCCGAGGGGACGTCCGAGCCGGCTCCCGGCGACGAGGCCGGCACGGGCAACTCCTTCGTGATCCACAAGCACCGCGCGACGCGACTGCACTACGACGTCCGACTGGAACACGACGGAGGATTGCCCTCGTGGGCGGTCCCGAAGGGGCTCCCCACCATGAAGGGCGAGAAGCGCCTCGCGGTTCAGACCGAGGTCCACCCGCTCGAATACGGTTCGTTCCAGGGCACGATCCCGGAGGGTCATTACGGCGCGGGCGAGGTCCGCATCTTCGACGACGGCTGGTATGAGCCGATCGAGTGGACCGAGACGAAGGTCTCGTTCCGGCTCCACGGACGGCGCTATCCGGGGCTCGAGTTCCACTTCGTGAAGACCCGCACCGATTGGCTCGCGCTCCTCGCCTCGAACCAGACCGCGCCGCTGATCGCCTCCCCTCCCCGGTTCACGCCGATGCTGGCGGAGGGCGGCGGGCGAGCCTTCGACGATCCGGCGTGGTGGTTCGAGCCCAAGCTCGACGGGATCAGGTGCCTCGCCGAGATGACGACCGGGGAGACCGTCCTCCGTTCACGGACCGGTCGCGACATGACGGCGCAGTACCCGGAGCTCCACATGGTCAACGAGCTCGTCGACCAGGTGAACGCCGTGATCGACGGCGAGATCGTGGCCTTCGACGCGAGCGGGCGGAACTCGTTCGAGACGCTCCAGCAGCGGATGAACCTGACGAACCCCCGTCAGATCGAGCGGATGCGGGCTCAGATCCCGGTGGCGCTCGTCGTGTTCGACCTCCTGTGGTTGGACGGCCGGGATACGACGGGGCTGACGCTCGAGGATCGCCGGGAGCTGCTGCGCCTCGTCGTGGAGCAGGACGATCGGCTCCGGGTCGTGACCTGGGTCGAGGGCGAGGGGAACGCGTTGGTCGAGGCCGCGCGGGCCCAAGGCCTCGAGGGGGTCGTGGCCAAGCGGCTGGGGTCCCCGTACGTGCCGGGGCGACGGACGGACGCGTGGCGCAAGATCAAGCTCCGCGACACGCAGGACTGCGTGATCCTGGGCTACACCCCGGGCGAACGTGGTCGGAGCGCCACGTTCGGTGCGGTGCTGGTCGGCGCGTACGACGGTGGCACGCTCCGGTGGATCGGCCAAGCCGGGAGCGGCTTCACGGATCAGATGCTCACCGCGGTGCTCGACCAGCTCCGGCCGCTCGAGCGGTCGACCCCCGCGATCGACGACCCCGAGCTGGCCCGGGTGAAGGGCGCCGTGTTCGTCGAGCCCGAGGTCGTCTGCGAGATCGAGTACGCCGAGATCACGAAGGGAACGAAGAAGATGCGCGCCCCCGTGTTCAAACGCCTCCGGACGGACAAGTTCCCTGAGGACTGCGTGCTCGAGCCGATGAGCGAGGTGAGCAGGTAGGCTCCCGCGGACCATGTGGGGTCGGATCGTCTTCGGAACGGACGGTTCACCGGCCGCGACTCGCGCCGGCGAGGTCGCGACGACGATCGCGCGCGCGACGTCGGCGAAACTGATCGCGACGAGCGGGTACCGTGCGTCCTCGGTCGGCGCCGAGGAGCGGCTCGCCGAGGCGCTCGACGTCGCCGAGGCTGCCGGGATGCGGCGGGCTCGTCTCGAAGCGGAGGCGGTACCGGGTCGCGCCGGCGACGTCCTGGTTGCCGTCGCCGAAGCGCAGGATGCAGGCCTGATCGTGGTCGCCCGCGGCGAAGATCTGTCGCTCTCCGACCTGTCGCGGTGGCTCACCCACCACGCGCCATGCGACCTCTTGATCGTCGCGTCGGGCTCTCGGGATCCTCACGCACCGTACGGCCGGATCGTGATCGCGAGCGATGGGAGCGCGACCGCGGATCGGGCGGCGCGCAAGGGGTTCGACCTGGCCCGTGAGGTGCTCGCGAGCGTGACCCTCGTGTTCATCGGACACCCGAAGACGGGCGAGCTGGTGATGGGAGACACGATCGACGTGTACGGCCGAGGGATCGAGACCGAGATCCGCCTGCTCGAGGGCGACCCCGCGCAGCTGATCCTCTCGACCGCGGAGGACGTCGATGCCGAGCTCGTCGTCGTCGGCAACCGCGGACTGCAGGGGGCGAAGGGGTTCCTCCTCGGCTCGGTCCCGGAGAAGGTCGTCGAGGGAACCCATCGGGACGTCCTCGTGTGTCGGACCGTGATGCAGATCGCGTCCGAGCTGGGGCCGGGCGAGGGCGGGGTGATCGAGCGTCGCGGTGAGAAGCTGGCGATCTCCGTGGACGAGGATGGCACGCAGCATCTGCTGTCCGCCCGGTGCACGCACCTGGGGTGCACGGTCGCGTGGAACCCGGCGGAGCGCACCTTCGACTGCCCATGTCACGGATCGCGGTTCTCGCCGACCGGCGAGGTCGTCAACGGACCGGCCGCGAGACCGCTGCCGCCCGCGTAGACGGGGGCGGCGGCCTCAGTGCGGCTGGAAGACCATCAGGTACAGGATCGCGGCCAGCCCGATCACGCCGATCGCCGCCAGCACGTGAGCCGTCGGCGACCGCAGGATCTCGGCGAGCTCCTCGTCGGAGACCCGAGGGACGCCGGACGGCCGGACCGCGCACGCCTCCTTCACCCTCGCGAAATAGGGGCGTGCGATCGCGCCCATCGAGGCGGCGATCGCCACCAGGATCACGATCGCCAACCACAGCCACCAGCGTGAGAACGCCGCGAACTTGAAGCCGAGGAGCACCCCGGTCACGACGATCGCCGCGAGCGAGACGTACATCGGCACGATCGTCTCGCCGGACAGGGTGATGAGATCGACGATCTTCCGCCGGTCGCGTTCGCGCCTGATCCGGTACAGAACGGTGATCGACGTGCCGTGCGTCCCGAGGAGCGCGAGCACGGAAGCGATGTGCAGGAAGAGCAGCCACCGCGTGTACATCGCGCGAAGGATAGCGGGTCGGGCCCTCGAGGAGAGTGGTCAGAAGGGCTCGTAGCCGGCCCGTACCAGCATCGCGCGTGCCTCACGATCTTCGATGCCGCGATCGAGCAGCTCCTGGTACAGACGGATCGCTCCGAGCTGCCTCCCGCATCGGGGACAGTACTGGTACCCGGTGTCGAACGGGGTTTCGCACCACGGGCACTGCGTGATCTCGATCGTGCGTCCCTGTTGGAGCCCGGCATCGGCGAGCGCGTCCACGTATCCCTTGCCGTAGTCCCACTGGATGTACTCGTCCTCGTGGATATTGAAGGCGGGCTCGTGCATCCTCGGCTCGCCTGTGTCCAGCATGTGCTCGAGGTTGTCCTGGAGCAGGTCCCATTCGTAGAAGTGGTTCTGCCCGCAGTCTTGGCACGCGATCACGACACCCTTCACGCCCTGCGGCGAGAAGACATCGTGCATCTTGCCGAGGTCCTCCAGATCGGCCTCGACGTCACGACGCTCTTGCGGTGAGAGCTCGTACGGTTCCGGCTCCTCCGCGGCGGGGAATCCTTCTTCCATCACTGATCCTCGTCATGGTCGTCGTCCACCAGGTGGAAAGCCTTGAACCCTTCGGCGAAGGCATATCCCGATCCGCTCTGCTTCCCAAGCTCTTCGGCGCGCTCGCGAACGAAGGAGGTGGCTCCCTCTGTGTGCTGGGAGACGTGCTCGGCGAGGGACGCGAGCTTGGCGTCCAGGGTCTCCGTGATGTCGACGTACGTGTCGGCCTCGTTCATGGCGAGCCACAGGTTCGCCACCTCGAACGGCTCCAACCCCTCGTCGAGCAGCTCGGGGAACATCGGCCGGGACGGCGCATCCGGCATCACCGCCGTGAGCGCGAGGAGCCCCGCTTGCTTGTGGTCCCAGTGGTTGATGTAGCCGCTGCCGAACCACAGCCGCGACGGATCGGGCGCCACCAGCACCTCGGGCCGGAGCCGGCGAACCTCGCGGCACACCTTCCGGCGCGTGTCGAGCGTCACCTCGAGCATGCCGTCGACCTCACCGAGGAACGTGACGCTCTTCACCCCGAGGACGGCCGCCGCGGCGCGCTGCTCGCGTTCGCGGACGGGACGCAGCTCCTCGCGGGTGACCCCCGGTTCGTTCGAGCCCGCCGATCCGTCGGTGATCACGACGTAGTGGACGTCGCAGCCGTCGCGCGCCCAGCGTGCGACCGTGCCGCCGCACATGAACTCGGCATCGTCGGGATGCGCGAACAGGACGAGCGCGCTCGCGAAGGTTCGGTCGCTCATGACCCTTCCAGCCTACCGACCCCCGTCCGTTGCGCGAGCACCCTGGCCTCGAGCGGCCTCATCCGACGATGGTGCGCCGATAGGCGCGCATCGGCATCCCGCCGCGCGGCCTGAGCGTGACGACCGGTTGGAACACGACGCGGTGTGCCGGGTCGTGCTCGAACCGCCACGTCCGCCCGATCGTCGCCAGGAGGACGCTCGCTTCGAGCTCGGCGAACCCCTCGCCGATGCACATCCGGGGACCGCCACCGAAGGGCAGGAACGCGTGACGTCGGACCGCCGGCTCGCCGTCCATCCATCGTTCCGGCAGGAACCTCGAAGGGTCGGCCCACCAGCGAGGGTCATGATGCATGAGCCAGGGGGACACGATGACGACCGCTCCCGCGGGGATCAGCACACCGTCCGCGACATGTTCGGAGACGGCCCGCCTCCCGATCGCCCACGCGGGAGGGTAGAGCCGCATCGACTCGTAGAGGACCGCCCGGACGAACGCTTCGTCATCAAGGCGTTCGTGGAACCGCTCCTCGATATCTGGGTTCTCCGAGAGCAGGAGCCACGTCCACGTGAGCGCGTTCGACGTCGTCTCGTGTCCCGCGAGGAAGATCGTGATGGCCTCGTCCCGCACCTGCTGATCGGTCATGCCGGACCCGGCATCCTGTGCATGGATCAGCCGCGATAAGAGGTCGTCGCCATGGGCGCCGGTCGCCCGGCGTTCCGCGATGAGTCCGTAGACGATCTCGTCGAAGACGGCGCGCGCCCTGCGGAACCGGCGCGTCGAGGGGATCGGCAAACGCTCGGTGATGGGAAGCAGTGGTGAGAAGACCCGGTCGAACTGATCGAGGACCTCGGTGAGCGCCCGGGCGATCCGACCGGTCCCGGCGTCGTCGATCCCAGACCCGAACAGCGTCCGCGCGACGATCTGGAGCGTCAGCCGTGCCATCTCCTCGCGGACGTCGATCTCCTCGCGATCGACCCATCCATCTCCCGCACGCTCGCCCAGCTGTCGGATGGTCGGACCGAACCCAGCGATCCGCTCATGGTGGAAGAGCGGTTGGATCAACCGACGCTGTCGCCGGTGATGCTCGCCCTCGCTGGTCAGAAGGCTCTCGCCCAGGATCCGCTTCGCGGCCTGCATCGTCGGTCCCTTCGAGAACGCATGGCTGTCGGTCGCCAGCACGTCCCACGCCAGATCGGGGTGGTTGAGCACGTAAAGATCCAGGCGCGGAACGCGCACGCGAACCACGTCGGCAACGTTGGCGGCCCGCTCGAGCAGCCCGATAGGATCCCGACGGAGGAGCCGCACCGCTTCGAGCCGAGAGATCGCGAGCCGAGGAGCCTCGGCCATCTCGGGACTGTACCGCGGGGGCCCGGCGGGCCGAGGATCACCCCACGATCGTCAGGGGCGGGCCGTCGCTCGTGGCAACGTCGTCCGCGCCGGTGGCCGGCCCCTCGGCGCGAGCGATGGAGCCTCGCGCCTTGCTCAACAACGAACGGAACTCATCCGTCCCGTTCGTGAGCATCGTGGCGGCCTTCTGGAAGCGGTTCTCGACGATCGACCCGAGCGCGTCCAGGACCGAGGCGACCTCGGACAGCGCCGCTTGCACGTCCGCGGCGTCGCCGAAGCGCCGGACGAGTGCGTAGAGGAACAACACGATGGGCAACGCGTTGCCGTAGGGCACGATGATGACCCCCTTGGCGAAGGCGTCGGCGTGCGCACGCTTCAGCACCCGATACGCCGCGTCCGGGACGGCCGCGACGGCGACCGGCGCGGTCACCGCCGGGTCGAGTTACTGAGCAACCTCCTTCGCACGAGACGTCACCGCCCGCTCGACGGCTCGGGCGCACGCATCGCGTTCGGTCGGGTCACGCGCCGCCTCGAGGGCCTCCAACTCGGCAACGGCGGACCACTTCGAGTCGATCGGCAGCCGGCGGCCGTCGGGAAGGAGCAGACCGAACTCGACGACCTTGCCGTTCACGCGGAAGTCCGTGACGAGCATGCCCGGCGGCAGCTCCGCCAGGTGCTCACGGAGGATGAACTCCCCTGCCCGGCCTTTGGATGCGCCGCCGGCGAGCACGGTGGCCAACCGCCGAACGACCTCTCGCTGCTCCCCGTCCGCGGCACGGCGGTCCTGGTCGTGGGTCCGGAGCTCCTCCAACGCCCGGCGCGCACCTTCCAATCCCTGCCGGAACTGCTCGGAAGCGAGCTCACGCTGCGCGCCCTGGTCGGCGATGCGCCGAAGCTCGCCCGCCTGCAGCAGCACCTGTTCGTGGAGTCCGTGTTCGGTCCGCGGTCGTCGCGCGATCGCGACGACCAGCGCGCCGACCGCCAGGCCCGCCAGGAGCGCGAGGATCGGGGTCTCCGCGCCGGTCATCCGGTCGGCCCGTGGTGACGAAGTGCTGGTGCGGTATCCATCGCTCGACCCTAGGGAGGTCCTCTGACATGGACCGCCGGCGTTCTGCATCCCGCTCCGAGCTGCGGGAGCATCCCGATCAGATGGCCGTTCGGGCGGGAGCGGGTCCCGATGCGCGCGCGCGAACGAGCGCTCCTATCGTGGCGACCGAGGACGAGCTCGCGATCCGGTTACTGCGGAACGATCCCGCGGATCTCGCGCTGCTGACCTCGTGGCGCGCGCAGCCCCACGTACACTCGTGGTGGCACCCGGATAGACCGGCTCCATCGTTCGACGAGGTCGCCGCGATGTACGGGCCGCAAACCCACCCCTCGTCGCCCACGACGCCATGTCTGATCGAACTCGAGGGCCGGCCCGTCGGGTACATCCAGTTCTACCGCTGGGCGGCGTTCGCCGAGGAGGCCGACGCGATGCACATCGAGTTTGACGAGGGCACCTTCGGCCTCGACGTGATGATCGGCGTTGCGGAGCTGACGGACCGCGGGATCGGATCGCGTGCCGTCGATCTGCTCTGCCGGCATCTCGAACAGGAGCGCAACGCCTCGCGCTTCGCGCTGACGACAGATATCGAGAACTTCCGCGCACAGCGCGCGTACGAGAAGGCTGGCTTCGAGAAGGTCCGAGCGGTGCTCGACCTCGACCAACGAGGTGGAGAGCGCGCGCGTTCCTGGTTGATGGTTCGCGTCCGCAGGTAGCCTGCGGCCGACGTGACCGCGTTGGGTGACCTCGATCGCGACCGGATCCTCGAGCTGCACGACGCCGAGCTCGCGTGGTTCCGCGCCGAGCGGCCGAGGACGCTCGAGCTCCTTGCCCGCGCCGCTGCGCACATGCCGAACGGGACGCCGATGACGTGGATGGCCTCGGATAACGATCTGCCGGTCTACGTCGACAGTGGCGACGGCGCGTCGTTCAGCGACGTCGACGGGCACCACTACGTCGATTTCAACGCGAGCGACATGGCGATGTTCTGCGGCCACGCGCACCCGGCGATCGTACGAGCCGTCCAGGAACGGGCGGCGCGATCGACCCAGTTCCTCCTCCCGACCGAGGAGTCGATCCAGCTCGCCGAGGAGCTCGCCCGTCGTTACCCGGGACAGACGCACTGGCAGTTCACCTTGTCCGCCTCGCAGGCCAACACCGAGACGATCCGTCTGGCACGCGCAGCGACCGAGCGCGACGTGATCTTGCTGTTCGAGGGGCACTACCACGGCCACTTCGAGGAGGGGCTCGTGGACCTCGAGGGTGGCCAGGAGGCGCCGTTGCAGCGCGGCCTCTCGAAGGGGGTGACCGGCCGCGTGCGGATCTCGCAGTTCAACGACGTCGAGGGATTGCTGGCGGCGCTCGGATCGGAGGACGTCGCCCTGGTGCTCACCGAGCCCGCGCTCACGAACAACATCCATTTCCTCCCGCCCGAGCCGGGCTGGCACGACGAGCTCCGCCGGGTGACCCGGGAACGCGGGACCGTGCTGGCGTTCGACGAGACGCACACGCACATCGTGGGAGAAGGCGGCGCGACCGGTCTGTGGGGACTCGAGCCCGACGTGGTCACGATCGGCAAGGCCGTCGCCGGCGGCATCCCGATGGGCGCGTACGGCGTGAGCGACGCGCTCGCCGGGGAGCTGGATCACACGAAGGAGGTCGCGACCGGCGGGACGCTCTTCGGGAACCCGCTGTCGGCGGCGGCGGCCGTCGCCGCGCTGACCGAGGTCCTCGTGCCCGCGGCGTACGAGCACACGACCGCGCTGGGCGGGATGCTCGCCGACGGGATCGACGCCGCGCTGCACGATGCCGGCTTGCCCTGGACCTCCTACCGCTTCGGCCCCCGAGCCGGGCAGTGGTACGGCCCGCACCCGCGCACGGGGGCCGACGCCCATGCGATGACCGACCCGGAGCTCACACGGCTCCTCAGGATATGGATGGCCAACCGGGGGATCTGGGAGGCCCTCCCGGGCGCCGGACCGACCGCGCCGGTGCCCGCCAGCGCCGCCGACGTCGACCGGTACCTGACGGCGTACACGGAGCTGCTGGTCGCGCTCACCTCTTGAGGCGATACTCCAGCGATGACCCCGCCGACGATCGAGCTCGTCCGCGTTGCGGGGACGCACCGCGAGGTCGGCGTCCAGCTGGGCGAGGCCGGGCGCGAGCAGATCCGGCGGAGCGTCGAGACGTCATGGGACGAGCTGCCGTCCGGACGATCGAAGGCCGGTCAGCTCGCGCTCGCCGACGAGTACCGCGCCTTCACGGCCCCGCGGCTCCCCTGGCTCGTCGAGGAGCTCGACGCCTGCGCCGAAGGCGCAGGCGTCGACCCCCTCGAATTCTTCGCGGTCTCGATGGAAGAGATCTGGTACGAGCCGTACGGTCCGCGCACCGACGGCCGGTGCTCGGACCTGGTGGCGGGGCCAGCCGCGACGAGCGACGGCCATCTCCTGGTGGCGCACAACAACGATCTGCGTCCGGAGGCGGAGCGGGACATCACCGCGCTTGAGATCAGCGTGCCGGGCGACCCGGTGATCTTCCAGTTGGGAGGGATCCCCTGGCTATCCGTCGGGTGGAACGCAGCGGGCCTCTCGCTCACGGGGAACGAGCTGAGCCCGAACGATGAACGCGTCGGGATCAGCCGGAGCCATCAGGTGCTGGAGATGATGCGTGCGAGCTCGCTCGACCAGATGGTCGCCATGGCCCTGCGACCCGATCGCGCGTCGAGCTACAACAACGTCCTCACGTCGTTCCAGGGCGGCGTGGCGAACGTCGAGGGCAGCGCGACCGACGCGGAGGTCACCGGCCTGGACGAGCAAGGGCACCTGGCGCACACGAACAACTACGTCTGCGATCGCATGCTGTCGTTCGAGGGCGACCCGGCGTACGCCCCGCTCTCCCAGGTCCGTTACCAGCGTGCTCGCGAGCTCCTCGCCGCCGAGGCACCCGCGTCCCTGACGGTGGATCGCCTCCGCGAGCTGCTGTCGGATCACCAGACGAGGCCGCAATCCCTGTGCAAGCACCCGGAGTTCGGCACCCCCACGTCCAAGACGGTGTTCTGGTGCGTGGCCGACGTCACCGACGGCAGGATCCGGTACGGACGGGGGAATCCCTGCGACTCGGTCGCTCAGGAGTACGGGTTCGAGTCGTACGCCGGTCGCGTCGCGGCCGCCTGAGCCACGACCGTCCGCCTCATCCCGAAGACGCAGCGATCGCCGCGATCGTTGCGTCGTCACCGCTCTCCGCCGCCATGTCGGCGACCGAACGGCCCTCATCGTCGGTCGCCGTCGGATCGGCGCCGTGCGCGAGCAGGAGTTCGACCGCCCGCGCGTCGCCGTTGTGTGCGGCGGAGTGCAGCGGCGTCCACCCGCCCCGCTGAACCGCGTCCGGATCCGCTCCGGCTTCCAGGAGCAGCTCCACGGCGGCCGCGTGCCGAGCGCTCGTCGCCGAGTTCAGCGGCGTGCCCGTCATCCACCCCGTGCCGCGGGCGTCGGGGTCGGCGCCGCGCGCCAGCAACAGTCGAACGGCGTCGTCCTGCCCGAAGAACGCCGCGAGGTGCAGCGCCGTGAACCCATCCCCGCTCCGGCGATCCGTGAGGCCGGGATCGGCTTCGAGGAGCACGGCGAGCCGGTCGAGATCGCCGAACGTCGTCGCCTCGAAGACATCGAGCGCCGCGACCCGGGCCTTGACGGCCTCGGCGAGCGACCGGTCGAGACGGTACCGGGCGCGAAGCAACGCGGACACGCCCTCGTGGTCACGAGCCACCGCGAGGGACGGATCGACGTCGAGCATGGCGTCGACGCGATCCACGTCCCCGGCGTCGATCGCCGCGAACAGATCCTCGGATGCGCTTGCCATCGCGACACCCTCTCACTATCGTCTGTATTTGCTTAGGCTAAGCAAATAGAAGCACCGAGACCATATGGCGGCGAGGCGAACTTCCCCAGCGCGAGAGGTGGAGGCCGTCGCCGAGAAGCTCCACTCGGCGGCCCTGATCCTGTTGCGACGCCTGCGCACGGAGGGCGATGCACGAGGCATCTCCCCTCCCCGCCTGTCGGCGCTCTCGGTCGTCGTCGACGCCGGTCCGATCGGGATCGGCGCCCTGGCGGCGGCCGAGGGCGTGTCGGCCCCCACGATGTCTCGGCTCGTCGATGGCTTGGAGCGGGACGCCCTCGTGAAGCGGACGGCCGATCCCGACGATGCCCGTGGCGTGCTGGTCCGCGCGACGGCCCGCGGGCGACGGATCCGCGCCGAGGGCCGCCGGCAACGGATCCGGGTCCTCGCCGCGGATCTTCAGCGTCTCTCGCTCGACGAGTTGGACGCGATCCGCGTGGGCGCCGAGCTGATCGAACGCGTCGGCATCGGCCTCGAACCTCAGGGAAGGTCCGGGCGCTCCGGATAGATCGGGAACGAAGGTGGCAGCGCCGCGGGACGCCGCCGGCCCCGGAGGAACAGAAGCGCGATCACCACGCCGAAGCCGAAGCCACCGACGTGCGCCCAGTAGGCAACACCGCTGTTCACATCCGCCGCCAGCCCCGAGACCCCCTGGAAGAGCTGGAGCACGAACCACAGTCCGAGGACGACGGTGGCGGGCAGCTCGATCACGGTGATCAGGAAGAAGAACACGGCCGTCAGGATGCGCGCCTTCGGGTAGAGCACGATGTACGCGCCGAGCACCGCCGCGATCGCCCCGGACGCGCCGACGTTGGGGATCGTCGAGTTCGGCGCCAGAACGAACTGGAGGGCGCCGGCCGCGATCCCGCCGATCAGGTAGAACGCGACGTACCCCAACTTCCCGAGGGCGTCCTCGACGTTGTCCCCGAAGATCCAGAGGAACAGCATGTTGCCGCCCAGGTGCAGCCAACCCGCGTGCAGGAACATCGCGGTGACGATCGAGAGCCAGATGCTCTTCCCGGGACACTTCCGGCCCAGGTAGTCCTGGAGCTGCGCCGCGTCGGCGGTCGTGACCCCGTAGTCCTTCGCGATCTCGATGCGACCGTTCGCCCCGCTCCGCGCCAGCGGGACCTGGTGCGCCAGCTCGTATGGGATCTGTCCGTGGCACCAGAAGAAGGTCTGTTGGGCCTGCTCGGCATCCTTCTCGTGGCGGAGGGTTGGCTGCCAGAACAGGAACGCGATCACGTTCACCGCGATGAACGCGACCGTGACGAGCGGGATCCGTTGCCGCCGCGTCGAGTCGCGGATCGGCAGCATCGCTCAGATCCGGATGCGCGCGCCGTCTCTCCAGACCGCGCGCGCGCGCCGCAACACGGTCGGATCCTCGATCGGATCCGCGTCGTAGAGCACCAGGTCCGCGCGCATCCCGGGGGCGATACGACCGACGTCGGGGATCCGCAGCGCCTCGGCCCCGTTCGCCGTGGCCGCGACCATCGCCGCGAGTGGCTTCATACCCCAGTCGATCATCGCGATCACCTCGTTGGGGGCGTTGCCGTGCGGGTTGAATGGCGTCCCGGCGTCGGTCGAGCAGATGTGGCGCACGCCCGCACGGATCGATCGCACGTGACCCGCCTTCGCTTCCTCGACCAGTGCCTGCGCCTTTGCGACCGCGTACGCCGGTGCCTTTCCCTCGTTGCCGGCGATCCCCATGAGCGCGCTGATCGTGGGACCGCGGAACGTTCCGCGCTCGGCCATCTCCTTGGCGATGCGGGGCGTGACCTGGACGCAGTGCTCGACCGTGTCGACCCCGGCCAGGACCGCCTGCAGGATCCCCTCGGCCCCGATCGCGTGCGCGGCGACGCCCCGGTCCCACGAATGCGCCTCCTCGATCGCGGCTGCGAGCTCCTCGGGGGTGAACGCGGTGAACGTGGCGCCGATCCCCGGCGTGAGCACGCCACCCGTCGCGATGAGCTTGATCGCGAGCGCGCCCGCGCGGATCTCCTCGCGAACGGCGCGGCGGACCGCGTCGGCCCCATCGACCTGGCGCGCGATCCCGATGTTGTGGCCATGCCCGCCGGTGATCGTCAGCGCGGAACCGGCCGGGATCACTCGAGGGCCCGGCACGATCCCGGCCTCGATCGCGCCGGCGAGGTCGATGATCCCGACCCCCCCGAGGTCCCGGACGGTGGTGACGCCGTTGGCGAGATGCTTGCGCGCGTTCACCGTCCCCTTGATCGCCCCGAGCGCGGGCGTCAGCCCTGCTGCCTCGCCGGCGAAGTCGGCACCGCCGTCGAAGCACAGATGGACATGACAATCGATCAATCCCGGGGTCAACGACCGGCCTGGACCGCCCATCTCCCGAGCGGCGCGCGCTTCGCGCGGGGCCCGCGCATGCGGACCGGTCCACGCGATGCGGTCGAGGTCCACGAGGACCCCCTGGTGCGCTCGCACCCTCGCCCCGTCGAACACGGTGACGTCGGCGAAGTAGGAGCTCGCCATGTCATCGCACCCACGGCGGCACGGTCTCCGAGCCGTCCTCGCGGATCAGTTTCGTGCCGCCAGGCATCGCGACGGTGATCGTTGCGCCGTCGGCGCCGGCGTCCAAGTGATGCCAGGCGCCGATCGGGATCACGACCGAGTCCCCCACGACGACCGCGGCCCGTTCGTCGCCGACCTGGACGGTCCCGCCACCCCGTTCGACCGTGAACACGTCGATGTGGTCGTGGCGGTGGCGCGGGAGCGCACCTCCCGGCGGAAGCTCCGTCCGGAACAGGGCGACCTCGCTCGCGCCGCGCGCCGGCGCCGCCAAGCTCGTGATGGTATTGCCGCTCGACTCGTGGGTCGGATGGTCGTTCGCGCGTTCGATCGACATGGAACGGCTCCTTCGGAGGGGTTGCGCCGCATCATCCCACTGCCGGCCCGCCCGTGCCTGCGTGTAGGCTTGCGTCCCCGAGAGTCCAGGAGGTAGCGCGATGTTGGTCGGCGACATCATGCGGTCGGACGTGAAGACGGCCGAGGCCGAGGACACGTTCGCCGATGTGGCCAAGATCATGCGCTCCAACGGGATCTCGTCGGTCATCGTCCTCGAGAAGGGCAACAAGCTGGGCGGGATCGTGACGGAGCGCGACGTGGTGAATCTCGTCGCCGCCGGCGGGGATCCGCAGTCCGTGAAGGTCGCGCAGGGTATGACGCGACGACACCTCGAGACGATCGGGCCGAAGGCCGACATCGGCGAGGCGGCCGACCGGATGGTGTCCCTCAACATCCGTCACCTACCGGTGGTCGAACGCAGCAAGGTCGTCGGCATCATCTCGATCCGCGACCTGACGAAGTGGGCCGCGGAAGAGCTCTCGACCGGTCACGAGCTGCCGGACATCGCCCGTTCACAGAAGGCGCTGCGCGCCGCGAGCGAGCTGCAGCGGCAACGCCAGCTCAGCTGAACGGCCGTCAGGATCCCGCGGAGCGCCGGAAGGCGTCGCGCGGATGTTCGAGCGAACCGAGCTGCGCCAGGTCCCGAGGGAAGAGCAGGGCGACGGTCCAGTCGAGCGCGATGCGCACCTTCCTGCCGAACGTGGGCATGTAGAGCAAGTGATACGTGCGGTGCAGGAACCATGCCGGGAAGCCTCGGATGCGCACCCCGAGCGGGTCGGCGACGCCCTGGTAATGGCCGAGGGAACAGAGCATCCCCTTGTTCCGGTATCGGAACGGGCGCGGCGCGAGACCGTCAAGCACCGCCGCGACGTTCTCCGCGAGCAGCTTCGCTTGGCGGAGGGCATGCTGCGCCGTGGGCGGTGAGTAGCCGGACGGGGCGTGCGGATCGGGGACCGCGGCGACGTCGCCGGCCGCCCAGAGCCCATCGATCCCTTCGACGCGGAGCGTCGGGTCGACACGGATCCGGCCGCGGTCGTCGACGGGGAGCCCGCTCGCCGACGCCAGCGGGGACGGCCGTACCCCCGCGGTCCACACGACCGTGCCGGCGGCGATCAAGGACCCGTCGCTGAGGCGGACGGTGCCGTCCTCGATCGAGACGAGCCTCGTGTCCGTCCGGATCTCGATGCCCCGCTCACGGAGCCGATCGGCCGCGTACGTCGCGAGCGCGCGATCGAGCTCCGGCAGGATCCTGTCCGTGGCCTCGACCATGACCCACCGCATCTCCTTCGCCATCCCGGGCGGATACGTTGCGAGGGCGGCGCGCGCGAAGTCCTCCAGCTCACCGATCGCCTCGATCCCGGCGAACCCCGCCCCCACGAAGACGAACCCCAGTGCGGTGCGGCGTTCATCGGCGTCTTCGGCCTCGGACGCCGTGTCGAGCTGCGCGAGCACCCGGTTCCGAAGCCAGATCGCCTCCGGCAGGGTCTTGAACCCGACCGCGTGCTCGGCGAGCCCGGGTATCGGCAGCGTCCGTGACCACGAGCCGGCACCGATGACGCCGACGTCGAACGGCTCGTCCCGCAGGCGTCCGTCGGGCAGGTGGATCCGTGCCGTGCGGCCTTCGACATCGATCCGCTCCACCTCGCCGACGATGAGCTGCGTGCGACGCAGCGCGCTCCGGAGCGGCACGACGACGGCGCGCGGGTCGATCAATCCGCTCGCCACCTCGGGCAGGAACGGCTGATACGTCATGTGGTTCTCGGGGCTCACCATGACCAGCTCGTGCGCCCCGGCGAGGAGGCGCCGCTCGAGGTGGCGGGCCGCATACAGACCGATGTAGCCGCCACCGACGATCAGGACCCGGCTCATCTCCCCCCGCTTCCCGCCAGATCCCCGATCACCTCGGGGATCGCGTGGAGATCGGCAACCGCGGCGTCGGGCTCCGCGAGCTGCTCGGGCGTCGGCAGGTCGGGGGCCTCACCGCGCAGGACCCAGACCGTCCGCAACCCGGCCTCCTTCGCCGGGCGGACGTCGTAATCGAGCCGGTCGCCCACCATCACCGCCCGAGCGGGCTCGACCCCGGCCGTCCGGACGGCATGCACGAACAGCGCCGGGTCGGGCTTCTGCAGGCCGAGGTCGTCGGAGACCCCCCACACCTCGAAGAACGGCACGAGCCCGTCGCGCTCGAGCGCCGCGCGCACCTGGGAGGGCTGGTTCGCGATCACGCCCAGCCGGAACCCCGCGTCACGGAGCGCCTCCAAGCTCTCCAGGACGTCGTCGTGCAGCGCACTCGGCGGATAGTGCCAGTGCCGAGACGCGAGGTGCTCCAGCGACCTGAGGTCCGCGTCCGGGCCGATGAACCGGTCGGCGAGGCGACGGCGGAACGAACCCTCCTGTGCAGCCCGGCACGCCGCGTACTCCTCATCGAAGTCCTCGTCGGTGAACCGCCCGCCCGCTTCGCGGAGCGCGCGGCGCCACGCCTCAGCGTAGATGCGGTCGTCGTACAGGACGCCGCCGATGTCCAGGAACACGAAGTCGATGGAACCCGGCACGCGCCGAGCCTACGGGCCGGCGCGCCGATGGAGCTCATCCACCAGCTCCGGCGGGGTGGTCTCCGACCCCAAACGGAAATCGTATCGCGCACCGTGGCAGTCCGACGCGCCCGTCGGGACCAGACCGAGGCGCTCGGCCATCACCCGGTACCTCGCACGCTGCTCCTCGTCCTGATCGGGATGATCCACCTCGATCCCCGCCATCCCGCCCACCGCCATCTCCTCGATCAACCCGTCGGGGACGGAGTCCGCCCCACGCCACATGCCAGGATGCGCGAGCACGCAGGCCCCGCCGGCCTCGCGGATCAGCGCGAGGGCGTCCACGGGAGCGAGGGCGTGCTTGGGGACGTAGGCGGGCCCGTCGTCGGAGATGTAGGAGTCGAAGGCGTCGCGCTCCGTTGCCACGATCCCGGCCTCGACCATGGCCTGGGCGATGTGGGGCCGAGCGATCAGGTCGTCCCCGGCGATCTCTCGGACCCGTTCGAAGGAGAGGTCGTTCCCGAGCGCCTGGAGCTTCTCGACGATCATCTCGCCCCGGCGGAAGCGCGTGTCGTGGAGACGCCGGAGCTCCGCGCGGAGCCCGTCGTGGGCCGGGTCCACCCAGTAGCCGAGCACGTGGAGCGAAGCCCCGTCGTGCTCGGCGGAGAGCTCGACGCCGGGAACGATCCGAAGGCCCGTATCCGACGCCGCGGCGAGCGCCTCGGCCCAACCGTCCGTCGTGTCGTGGTCCGTCACGGCGATGCCCTCCAACCCGCGTTCGCGGGCGAGCGCGACGTTCTCCGCAGGCGTCGCGGTGCCGTCAGAGAACGTCGAATGGGTGTGGAGGTCGTAGCCGGGCATGGCCGGGAAGGGTGTCAGACGAGCGAGCCGACCGTCATCCAGCGGGCGCGGGGGCCACGTGCTCACGGGTGATGTCCGCGACGGTATGGCATCCGCAGAGGGTCATCGCGTTCTCGAGCTCATCGCGCAGGATCCGGAGGACGTCGACGACCCCGTCTTCACCGCCCGCGGCCAACCCCCACGCCGCCGGTCGCCCGATCATGACCGCGGACGCGCCGAGGGCGAGGGTCTTCACGATGTCCGTCCCACGCCGGACGCCGCCATCGACGAGGACGGGGATCCGCCCTCCGACCGCGTCGAGCACCTCCGGGAGCACGTCCAGCGATGCGGGGCTCGAGTCCAGCTGCCTGCCCCCGTGATTCGACACCACGATCCCGTCGGCGCCGGCCGCCACGGCCAGCTCGGCATCGTCCGCCGTCAAGATCCCCTTGAGTACGAGCGGCAGCCCGGGCGCATGCTCGCGGATCCAGCCGAGGTCGTCCCAGCTGATCGACGGGTCGTACGCGAGCTCCTCGGTGGTGAGCGAGATAGGCGGCTCGTACCCGATGCGGGTCTCCCGGTGCCGGAGGCCGTACGCGTTCAGGTCGATCGTCCACACCAGGGCGGCATAGCCGGCCGACGACACCCGCCGGAGCATCTCGGCCGTGAACCCGCGATCCGCGAACACGTAGAGCTGCCACCACTTCGGTGACGACGATGACGCCGCGACGTCCTCGAGGATGTCCACGGCGGTCGTCGACACGCACATGATCGTTCCCGCCCGGGCGGCCGCTCTCGCGGTCGCCCGCTCGCCCTCGGGGTGCGCCGCGCGCTGATACGCCCACGGCGCGATCAGCACCGGCAGCGCGACCGGGCCGCCGAGGAGCTGCGTCGACGGATCGGCTGCGGCCACGCCCCGCAGGAACCTCGGACGGAGCACCCACCGGTCGAACGCGCGGCGGTTCGACGCGAGCGTTCGTTCATCGCCCGCGCCACCGGCCACGAACTCGGCGAAATCCGGCGGCAGCACCTCCCGCGCGAACACCTCGTAGTCGTCGACGGTGACGAACCGCGGCACGTCCGGCATGGTGCGCGAGGCTACTCGACCGCCACCACGTCGGCCGCTCGCGTCTCGGCCGCGATGGCGAGATAGACCCCGGCGAGGACGATCGCCCCACCCACGACGGTCGCGGGCCCGGGGGCCTCGCCGAGGATCGTCCATGCCAGGATCGTCGCCCCGACCGGTTCCGCGAGCAGCGCGACTGCGACGATCGAGGCCCGAACGTGTCCGAGCAGGTAGTTGAACGTCGTGTGACCCAGGAACTGCGGGCCCGCCGTGATCAGCACGAACACGAGCCACGTCTTCGCCGGGTACCCCGTGAAGGCCGTGCGGCTCGCGACCATCGTGACGGCCAGTGCCACGGCCGACGTCGCGTAGACGATGCTCGAATACGTGACCAACGAGAGCTCTTGGCGCAGGCTCCGTCCGAGCAAGACGTAGATCGCGGCGAAGACGGCGCCGGCGAGCGCCAGGAGGTCGCCGAGCAGCGCGCGCGAACCTCCGTCGAACCCCCCGCCGACGATCACCAGCGTGCCCGCGACCGCGATCGCCATCCCCAGAAGGGCGCGACGCGTGGGTCGCTCGCCGATGAACCGGCCGAACGCGGCGACCCAGAGCGGCAGCGTTTGGACGAGCACGGCGCTCGCCGCGACCGTCGTGAACGACAGCGACGAGATCCAGGTCGCGAAATGCGCCGACAGCACGACGCCCGACGCGAGCGCCAGCCGCCATTGGCGCTTCGAGAGACGCCGATACTCCTGGCAGTGGCGAGCGAGGCCGAGCGGCACCAGCACGACCGAGGCCATCGCGCACCGGTAGAAGGCGATCGCGAGCGATGGCGCGTCCGCCTCCCGGACGAGTACGGCCGAGAACGACACGGCGGTGACGCCGACGATGAGGAGGAGGACGAACCGTCGCTCCACGGAGCTATCCGCCCACGCCCGCCCGAGGACCGGAGTGAAGGACGGTCCCAGGGCGTCCTCGTCGCGCCCCCATCTCCCAGGACAGCCGCTTGGCGGTGTCGGTCAGGGCGACGACGAGCTCGGCCGTCGGGCCGGCGGGAAGGAGCCGTTCGACGGGACCCACGACGCCGATCGCTCCGACCGGGTGCCCGCGATGATCGAAGACCGCCGCCGCAACCTCGCCCTCGCCGATCACGGCCTCGTGAGCTTCGGTGGCGAAGCCCGCCGCCGCAACCTCGTCGAGGGCGAGCGCCAGCGCATGCGGGTCGACGATCGTCCCTCCGGTGAGACGTTGGAGCGGGCCCGACACCAGTGTCCGTCTCCGGTCGGCGGGCAGGTAGGCGGCGTGAACCTTCCCGAGCGCGGACGCGTGCCAGGGAACGGACGCTCCGACCTCGAGGATCTGCACGGAATCATCCGGACGGAAGACGTGGTGGACGACCAGCACCCTCCGCCCGTAGAGCACCCCGACCCGAACCGCCTCTCCGACCCGCTCGGCGAGCGTGTCCGCCCAGACGAGGGAGCGCCCCCGCAGCTCATGATGGTCCAAGAACGCGTTGCCGAGCTGGAGCATCTCGGGGCCGAGCCGGTACTTCCCCGTCTCCGGATCCTGCTCCACCAGATCCTGCCGCTCGAGGGTCCGCAGCAGGCCGTGGACGGTCGCCTTGGCGAGCCCGAGGCGCTCGGCGAGCTCGCTGACCCCGAGCCGGGGCGAGCCCGCGGCGAGCGCCTTCAGGATCCGTGCGGCTCGGTCCACCGACTGGATCGTGGGGTCCCGACGGTCGCCCATCAGCGATCCGGCGGAGCCTCCGACGCCGCCCGCTCCAGCGCGCCGAACAGCAACGAGGTCGAGGCCGCTCCTGGATCCTGGTGTCCAACGCTCCGTGCCCCGAGGTACGAGGCCCGTCCCTTCCGGGCCTCCATCGGCGTCGTTGCGGCCGCGCCGTCCTGGGCGGCGACCCGCGCCGCGTGGAGCGCCGCGACCGGACCGGCCGAGCGCGCGTCGCGAAGCGCCCGAAGCGCGGGCGTCCAGGCGTCGACCATCGTCTTGTCACCTTCCTCCGCGGCCCCGAGCTTGACGATGCCTGTCAGCGCGTCTTCGAGAGCGATCGTGAGCTCGGGCAGCCCGAAAGCCGATACGTCCCCGAGGGAACGACCCGCCTCCCGCAGGGCCGACCCGTACAGCGGTCCCGCGGCTCCGCCCACCCGAAGCACCAGCGTCGCACCGGCTTGGACGAGGAGCTCGCCGGGGGCGAGGCCGTCCGCGGCGGCCACGACGGACACGACGGCAGCGAACCCCCGATCCATGTTGACCCCGTGATCGGCGTCGCCGATCGCCGCATCGAGCTGGGTGAGGAAGTCCCGGTGTGCGGCGATCTCCGACGCGAAGGCCCGGAGCCAGCGCGCCACGAACGCCGCGTCGAACGGAGGCGGTACTCCGCGGCGCCCGCGTCGGCCGGCACTCACCCCGGTGGTCACCGCGGCCACCTTCGCGAGCGCCACGGCTCGTGTCAAACTCGCATACAGACGTGCCACTCGACCTGCGATGTCCGGCGATGCCGAACATCTTTCGGGCTCCTCGCTCGAGGGTGCCGATCCCGGCTGTTGCTGTTCTGCATGGCGAGCGGTCCCATTGCGCGACCGGGATCGGTCCCGTCGGGGCCACCGCGCGGACCAGAAGGGGGTGGTCGGCAACATGGCAGTTCCGAATCCGTACCTCGGCGAGGTCGTCGGCACGGCGACGCTGATCGTGTTCGGAGACGGCGTCGTTGCGGGCGTCCTGCTGAACAAGTCGAAGGCCCAGAACTCCGGGTGGATCGTGATCACCTGGGCATGGGGCCTGGCGGTGTTCATGGGCATCATCACGAGCCTCGCCGTCACCGGCGGGCAAGCGCACCTGAACCCGGCGGTCACGGTTGGCCTGTGGGCCGCAGGCTTCTTGAAGGACTGGACCACGACGCAGATCCTGCTCACGATCTTCTTCGAGTTCGTCGGTGCGATGATCGGTGCGCTGATCGTGTGGCTCGCCTACCTACCGCATTGGCCCGAGACGGAGGATCCCGGCCTCAAGCTGGCCGTCTTCTGTACCGGACCGGCGATCCGCAACACCGCCGCCAACCTGGTCACCGAGATCATCGGCACCTTCATGCTGGTCTTCGGCGTCGTCGCGATCGCGATCAAGTTCTCGGGCGGCTTGCTGATCAACGTTCAGGGCGTGACCGGCTCCATGACGATCGGCGGCGTCCTCTCGACGGGAGCGCTCCCGGTGGCGCTGTTGGTCCTCGTGATCGGGTTGGCCTTGGGTGGTCCCACCGGGTACGCGATCAACCCGGCTCGCGACCTCGGTCCGCGGATCATGCACTTCGTGCTCCCGATCGCGGGCAAGGGCGGCTCGGACTGGGTCTACTCGTGGATCCCCGTGGTCGGACCGGTCCTGGGTGGCATCGCGGGCGCAGTGGCGGCGCGAGCGCTCTTCGATCTTCATCCGTAGGTCTGGCACGCGGCCGGGCAGAAGGAGTCGACAGGAACGAAAGGATGAGACCCACCGATGAAGAAGCTGATCAACGATCCGGAGAACGTTGTCCGTGAGGAGCTGAGCGGGATCGCGCGGGCGCACGGTGACCTCGTCGAGGTCCATGTCGACCCCCACTACATCGTCCGCAAGGACGCACCCGTTCAGGGCAAGGTGGCCCTCGTATCAGGCGGGGGATCGGGACACGAGCCGATGCACGGGGGGTTCGTCGGCATGGGCATGCTCGACGCGGCGTGCCCCGGCGAGGTGTTCACCTCGCCCACGCCCGATCAGATGGAAGCCGCGACGAAGGCGGTCGATGGCGGTGCCGGGGTCGTGCACATCGTCAAGAACTACACGGGCGACGTCATGAACTTCGAGATGGCAGCAGAGCTCGTCCGCTCCGAAGGTTCCGAGGTCGAATCCGTGCTGGTCGACGACGACGTGGCCGTCCAGGACTCGCTCTACACCGCCGGTCGCCGGGGCGTCGGCGCGACCGTGCTGCTCGAGAAGATCGCCGGCGCCGCGGCCGAGCAACGGCGGCCGCTGAAAGAGGTCGCCGACGTCTGCCGGAAGGTGAACGACAACGCACGTTCGATGGGGATGGCGCTGACGTCGTGCATCGTCCCGGCCGCCGGGAAGCCGACGTTCGAGCTGGGCGACGACGAGATGGAGATCGGGATCGGCATCCACGGTGAACCTGGCCGACGGCGCCTGAAGGTGGCACCGGTCCACGACATCGTCGAGATGATGGCGACGCCCATCGTCGAGGACCTCCCCTTCAAGAGCGGCGACCAGGTCCTCGCGTTCGTGAACGGGATGGGCGGCACCCCGCTGATCGAGCTGTACATCGTCTTCGATGAGCTGGCGTCGTTCCTGGACGGGCGTGGCATCGGCATCGGTCGCAACCTCATCGGCCCCTACATAACCTCGCTCGAGATGCAGGGCTGTTCGATCACGCTCCTGAAGCTCGATGACGAGCTGACGGAGCTGTGGGATGCACCGGTCAAGACGCCAGGACTACGCTGGGGAGTCTGAAGAGGAGCGGGAAGGAGGCGGCGACCTCGGTCACTGCCTCCTTCTCATCTGGAGGTGGTCGTGACCGTCACGCAGGACGACGTGGTGCGATGGATCCGGGCGTTCGCCGATGCGATCGCAGAGAACAAGGACTCCTTGACGGATCTCGACTCTGCGATCGGAGACGCGGACCACGGTATCAATATGCATCGCGGGATGACCGCCGTCCTGGCGAAGTTGAACGGCGACGGATCCGCCGACATCGGCGCGCTCCTGAAGACGGTCGGCATGACCCTGGTCTCGAGTGTCGGAGGCGCCGGTGGTCCGCTGTACGGAACGCTCTTCCTCCGCCTCGGGGCCGCGGCCGCCGGGAAGGAAGAGCTCACCGACGAGGACTGGGTGGCGATGGTGACTGCGGGCGTCGAAGGGGTGCAGTCGCGAGGGAAGGCGGAGCCGAGGGACAAGACCATGGTAGACGCGCTCATCCCGGCGCGGGACGCGCTCGCGAGCGCCGTGGCCGCGGGAGAGCCCTTCGCGGACGCGCTGCGGGCATCGGCCGCCGCCGCGGAGGAGGGGATGGAAGCGACGATCCCGCTCGTTGCGCGGAAAGGCCGGGCGAGCTATCTCGGCGAAAGGAGCGCCGGCCATCAGGACCCTGGGGCCACCTCGTCGTGGCTCCTGATGAGAACAGCAGCGGAGACCTTAGGCGATCACGCGGAGTGAAGGGAGGATGCGATGGCGGACTACGCAGCAGCCATCGACCAGGGAACGACCAGCACGCGCTTCATGATCTTCGACCACGCCGGGAAAGTCGTGGCCGTGGATCAGAAGGAGCACGAGCAGATCTTCCCGAAGCCGGGCTGGGTCGAACACGATCCGATGGAGATCATGGAGCGCACCCACGAGGTCGTCGCGGGCGCGCTGAAGAAGGCCGGGATCTCGGGGAGCGACCTCTCGGCCGTCGGGGTGACGAACCAGCGCGAGACCACCGTCGTCTGGGAGCGATCCAGCGGTAAACCGATCCACAACGCGCTCGTCTGGCAAGACACTCGGACCGACCAGATCTGCAACGAGCTGTCCGCCGACGGCGGCCAAGATCGGTTCCGCCCGGCGACGGGCCTCCCGATCGCCACGTACTTCTCGGGGCCGAAGATCCGGTGGATCCTCGACAACGTCGAGGGCGCGCGGGCGCGGGCCGAGGCTGGCGAGCTGCTCTTCGGCAACATCGACACCTGGGTGATCTGGAACATCACCGGGGGCCCGGACGGTGGAGCGCACGTCACCGACGTGACGAACGCAAGCCGGACGATGCTGATGAACCTGCAGACCCTCGACTGGGACGACGCGATCCTCGATGCGATCGGGGTCCCGCGCGCGGTCCTGCCCGAGATCCGGTCGTCCAGCCAGACGTACGGTGAAGCAACGGGCGATCTGGCAGGTATCCCGGTGGCCGGTGACCTCGGCGACCAGCAGGCTGCCCTCTTCGGTCAGACCTGTTTCGCGGTCGGTGAGGCCAAGAACACCTATGGAACCGGCAACTTCCTGTTGCTCAACACGGGCACGAAGGCCGTACCGTCGAAGAGCGGGTTGATCACGGGACTCGGCTACAAGATCGGGGACCAGCCCGCGGTGTACATGCTCGAGGGTTCGATCGCGATCACCGGGGCGCTCGTGCAGTGGCTCCGAGACAACATCGGGCTGATCTCCTCCTCGGGCGAGGTCGAGGACCTAGCCAGGACGGTCGAGGACAACGGCGGGGTGTACTTCGTACCCGCGTTCTCCGGGCTCTTCGCGCCGTACTGGCGGGGCGACGCGCGCGGCGTGATCGCGGGACTCACCCGTTATGTGAACAAGGGCCACATCGCCCGTGCCGTCCTCGAGGCGACCGCATGGCAGACCAAGGAGGTCGTCGACGCCATGAACGCCGACTCGGGCGTCGCGCTCACGTCGCTCAAGGTCGACGGCGGCATGGTCTACAACGAAACGCTGATGCAGTTCCAGGCCGATGTGCTGGACGTCCCGGTCATCCGTCCGACCGTTGCGGAAACCACCTCGCTCGGGGCGGCCTACGCCGCGGGGCTGGCGGTCGGGTTCTGGAAGGAAGTCGAGGACCTCCGAGCCAACTGGGGCAAGGACAAGGAATGGCAGCCCCGGATGGACGCGGCCGAGCGGGACAAGGAGTATGCCCTCTGGAAGAAGGCCGTGACGCGGACGTTCGACTGGGTGGAGTGACCGACGCACCGGGGTGGCCACCTTCCTGTGACCCCGATGGAGGAGGACACCATGGAAGACAGGGAGCACGGCGACTTCGCTGAGGGTCAAGAGGCGGACAAGAAGCACGAGCAGGACGAAGGCTCGTTCGCGGAGGGTCAGGAAGAGGAGCACGAGCACCCGAGCGGCGGGAAGCACGGCGACTTCGCCGAGGGTGAGGAGACCGAGGAGGACGAGCACGACGAAGGCTCGTTCGCGGAGGGTCAGGAAGAGGAGCACGAGCACTAGGACGTCGCGGGATGCACGCGGTGCGATACTCGCGTCGATGACGCGATCCGTACCGCGGGCATCCCGCGACGCTCCCCACGTCCTCATCGTCGGTGGTGGCGGCACCGGGGGCGCGCTCGCCCACGACCTGACGTTGCGCGGCATCCGGATCACGCTGGTGGAGCGCGGCGAGTTCACCTCCGGAACCACCGGTCGTCACCACGGACTCCTGCACTCCGGCGCTCGCTACGCGGTGAACGATCGCGAGTCCGCGATCGAGTGCATCGAGGAGAACGCGATCCTGCGCTCGATCTGCCCGGGATCGTTCGAAGAGAACGACGGGCTCTTCGTGGCGATCACCGACGAAGACATGGAGTACTACGACGATCTCGTCGAAGGGTGCAAGGCCTGCGGGATCCCGATCGAGGAGCTCACTCCGCAGGAGGCACTCCGGATGGAGCCGCTGCTGAACCCTGAGCTGAAGGCTGCGGTCCGGGTGCCCGATGCGACGATGGACGCGATGCGGATGCCGCTGCGGTTCTTCGCAACCGCCAAACACCGTGGCGCGACGCTCTACAACTTCATGGAGGTGCTCGACCTCGTCGTCGACGGCGGTGCCGTCAAGGGCGCGACGGTCCGCGACCACGTGACCGGCTCCGAAGGCGACCTCCACGCGGATCTCGTGGTCAACGCGACCGGTCCGTGGTCGGAGAAGATCGCCCAGATGGCGGGGGTCGACGTCCCGATCAGCCCATCGCCGGGCGTGATGCTCGCCCTGCGAGGTCGCCTCTGCAACATGGTGATCAACCGGATGCACCGATCCGGTGACGGCGACATCGTCGTCCCGCAACGAGGCCTCTCGGTCGTCGGAACCAGCTCGTGGACGGTCGAGGACCCGGATGAGCTCGACGTCCCGGAGGATCACGTGGCCCGGATGCGGGAGGAAGGTTCGAAGCTGATCCCGGCGATCGCCCGGACCGCGTCCCGGGCGGCATGGTCGGCCGCCCGCCCCTTGCTCGGTGCCAAGGACGCGGACTCCGGCCGCGAGCTGTCCAGGACGTTCAAGACGATCGATCACGCCGAGGACGGCGTCGAGGGGTTCGTGACGATCACGGGCGGGAAGGCGACGACCCTCCGCGGGATGGCCGAGCTGTGTGGCGACGTGATCTGCCGGAAGCTCGGCGTCGACCGCCCCTGCAGCACGCGCAGCGTCACCACGCTCCCCCATACGGCCTTCTACGCGGAGACCGAGCGGAGACTCGCGTGAGCGCGGTCGACCCCCCGCCGGCGACCCGGAGGTTCCGCGTCTACCGCTACAAGCGCGGGGACCCGGGATGGCGGTTCGACCCCTTCGAAGTACCGGTCGGCCCCCGAACGACGGTGCTCGACGCGCTCCGGTGGATCCAGCTGCACCGGGATCGGACGCTCGCGCTCCGGCACTCGTGCTTGCACGCCTCGTGCGGCACGTGCGGGATGCAGGTGAACGGTCGCGAGGCTCTCGCGTGCGTCACGCTCGCCGGCCCCCTCGGATCGATGATCACCGTGGAACCGCTCGCCAATATCCCCGTCCTCACCGACCTCGTCGTGGACATGGGTCAGGTCTTCGAACGGTTCCCTGACGAGATCGGCACCGTCCGGATGAGCGAGGGGCCCCCACAGGCCTCTCCGCCCGATGGGATCGATGCGTTCGAACGGTTCGAGGATTGCATCGAGTGCGGGCTCTGCCTCTCGGCATGCCCGGTGTCCGCCACCTCCGACGCGTACGTGGGACCGGCAGCACTGGCGGCGGCGCAGCGGCTGCTCGAGGAGCCGCGCGGCGTGGATCCGGAGCGGATCTTGGACTGGGCGGGAGACCCGGCGGGCGCCTGGCAGTGTCATGCCGCGTTCGAATGCACCGAAGCTTGCCCGTCCAACGTGCGCCCTGCGGAGCGGATCATGGCGCTGCGCGGCGCGCTCGCGGCCGGGAGCCGGACCGTGGCGACGGTGACGCCGGGATGAGCGGTCAGGAGCTCCCGGGCACCGAGCGGCGAAGCGACCAGGGACCAATGTTGCGCAAGGGCGTCGGGATCCCGACGTCCGGCTGGTTCGATCCGCGAGGACGGGCGCTCGGTGGGTTCGCGTTCGCGGTCAACCGGGTGACCGGGCTCGGGCTCGTCGCGTACCTCTACCTGCACCTCGCCGTGTTGTCGATGCTTCTGCGCGGCGAGTCCGCGTGGAGCGGGTTCCTCCGGCTCGCGACCAGCTGGCTCTTCCTTTCCCTCGACGTCCTGCTGATCTTCGGGATCCTGTATCACGGTCTGAACGGGATCCGCGTCGCGCTCGTCGGGAGCGGCATCGTCGCGGACCGGCAGAAAGCGTTGTGGTGGGCGCTCGGCATGATCGGCACGATCGCGCTGGCGTTCAGTGCGATCCACATCTACGGGAGCCGGTGAGATGGCCACCGTCCGCACCCGTGAGACCCCTCGGCGGCGCTCGCCCCGCGCGCCGAGATCCGCCGGCGAGTGGCGGATCACGACCCTCACCGGGCTCGGGCTCCTCGTCCTCCTCGCGGTCCACATGGTCGCGAATCACTTCGTGGTGAAGTCGGTCGGCGGCCTACGCGACTACCGGCAGGTGCTCGCGTACATCTCGAACCCGGTGATCTTCACGATCGAGTCGCTGTTCCTGCTGTTCGTCACGGTCCACGCGATGCTGGGCCTTCGGAGCGTCCTGCTCGACCTCGATCCGGGGCCGCGTCTGCATCGTTGGATCGACCGCGGGCTTGCCGTGCTCGGACTGGCGACGCTCGCCTATGGATACTTCCTGATCGGGACGCTCGCGTCCCGGGCGTGAGGATCGGAGCGGCGTGGTCGGACTCGTCCTGGTCTCGCACAGCCACGAGGTGGCCGAGGGCGTCGCGGCGCTCGCGCGTCAGATGGGAGGAGCGGACCTGTCGATCGCGACGGCCGGCGGCTTGGAGGGGACGGCCGAGGAACACCCGATCGGGACCGACGCCGCGCGGATCCTCGCGGCGATCGAGCTCGCGTGGTCCGAGGACGGGGTCCTCGTCCTGATGGATCTGGGAAGCGCGGTGCTCTCAGCGGAGATGGCGCTCGAGTTCCTGGATCCGGATCGTCGCGAGAAGGTGCGACTCTCGGGGGCGCCCTTCGTCGAAGGCGCGGTCTCGGCCGCCGTGGCCGCGAAACTCGGCCGTCCCTTGGACGACGTGGCCCAGGAGGCACTGGGCGGACTGGCGGGGAAGACGGCGCACCTCGGCGTCGAGCCGCCGGGAACGGAAGCGGCCGGCTCGTCGCCGGTGCCGGACGAACCGGCCGGCCACGAGGTCAGCCTCCCGATCGTGATCGACCTCCCCCACGGGTTGCACGCCCGTCCGGCCGCGAGGCTTGTCCAGACCGCCGGCGCCTTCGACGCCGATATCCGCGTGACGAACGTCACGGCCGGCCGGGGACCCGTGAGCGCGCGCAGCCTCAACGCGGTCGCCACGCTCGGCGTCACGGTCGGGCAGCGGATCGAGGTCGCGGCTCGAGGACCCCAGGCCACGCTCGCGATCGACGCGGTCCGGGCGCTCGCCGATCGCCGCTTCGATGAGGCCCCGGAGGACCTCGCGGTCACCGAGCCGCCGCCGCTCGAGAGCGCTCCTGCCGTGGAGGGAGCGATCGTCGGGATCCCGGCCTCACCCGGCATCGCCGTCGGACCCGTGCGCCACCTCCACGTCCCCGAGCTCTCCGTCCCGGACGCGGCCACCGGCACGCCGGAGGAGCAACGTTCGCAACTGGACGCCGCGATCGCCGCGGTACGCACCGATATCACGCGCCAACGGGAGGCGGCGATCGCGCGAGTCGGCGCCGGCGAGGCGGCGATCTTCGACGCCCACCTACTCTTCCTGCAGGATGAGGCGCTCCTCGGTCCGGCCGGGGACGGCATCCCCGGCCGCGGAGCGGCGGCCGCGTGGAGGGATGCCGTCATGGATCTGGCCACCGTCTGGGACGAGCTGGACGATCCCTACCTGCGCGAGCGAGCCGACGATCTCCGCAGCGTCGGGCGGCAGGTGCTCGCGAGGCTGCTCGGTGTCGAGACGCCGCACGGCCGGCTCCCGGCCCTCGGGATCTTGGTGGTCGGCGACCTCGAACCGGCCGACACGATCGGGCTGGATCCGGCCTCCTGCCACGGCATCGCCGTGGCGCACGGCGGTCCCACCTCGCATGCGGCGGTGCTGGCCCGCGCCCTGGGGATCCCGGCCGTGGTCGGTCTCGGCGACCGGATCACCGAGATCGCCGAGGAGGTCACGATCGGGCTCGACGGAGGCACGGGGGTCGTTCACATCGACCCCCCTGCGTCCACGATCGCCCTACTGGAGGCCGAACGAGCGGATCAGCTTGACCGCGAACGCTCGGCGCGGGCGCGGGCGAGCGAGCCTGCCGTAACGAAGGACGGACGACACGTCCCGATCATGGCCAACGTCGGTGGCTCCTCCGATGTCATCGCCGCACTCGCCGCGGGGTGCGACGGCGTGGGCCTGTTCCGGAGCGAGTTCCTGTTCATCGGACGCGACCGGATGCCGAGCGGATCCGAACAGGAGGAGGTGTATCGAGCCGCGGCGGTCGCACTCGAGGGCCGTCCGCTCACGGTGCGGACGCTCGATGCCGGCGCCGACAAGCCGATCCCCTACCTCGGGCTCACCCCGGAGTCCAACCCGTTCCTCGGCCTGCGCGGGTTCCGTTTGACGTCGGCGCGACCCGAGATCTTGCACACCCAGGTCCGCGCACTCGTCCGCGTCTCCGCCGATCACCCGATCCGGATCATGTTCCCGATGGTGGCGACGCTCGACGAGCTCCGCGCGGGACTCACTATGGTCGGCGACATAGCCACGCAGGTCGGCACGGCCGCGCCGGAGGTCGGGGTCATGATCGAGATCCCTGCAGCGGCCCTCGCCGCCGCGCACCTTGCCCGCGTCGCCGCGTTCTTCTCGGTCGGGACGAACGACCTCACGCAGTACACGCTCGCCGCCGATCGCGGCAACGAGCGCCTGGGCGACCTCGCCGACGCTCTCCACCCAAGCGTGCTCCGACTGATAGCGATGTCCGCGGAAGCGGGAACGGCGTCGGGGATCCCGACGGCGGTATGCGGCGAGCTCGCCGCCGACCCCGCGGCGACGGCGTTGCTCCTCGGTCTGGGGGTGGGGGAGCTCTCGATGAGCCCGCCCGCCATCCCGTCCGTTAAAGACGCCGTTCGCGCCGTCGACCTCGACGACGCGAACGCGCTCGCGACGAAGGCGCTCGCCTGCGCGACGGCGGCCGAGGTGCGGCAGCTCCTGACCGCCTGAACGGCGCGCGTTGGTACGCTTCGGACGTGTGAGCAGCGCCGACGAACGAGCCGGACGGTTCCTCGAGGGCGTCACGTGGCTGCGCGTCATCCTCACGCCGATCGTGATGGCCCTGGTGCTGCACGGCGGAGACCAGGCCGACGCCATCGCGGCCGGGCTGTTCGCGCTCGCGGCCATCACCGACTTCGTCGACGGGCGACTCGCGCGCCGATGGAAGCGCACCTCGCAGCTCGGCGCCTTCCTCGATACGACGGCGGACAAGGTGCTCGTGACGGGGGTCCTGATCGCGCTCGTCGCGGTCGGCCGCGCCTCGGCCTGGGTCGGCTTCGTGATCATCGCGCGCGAGATCGTCGTGTTCGGCCTCAAGGGGGTCGCGAGCTCGGCGGAGGGTTCGATCGTGAACCCGTCGCGGCTCGGCAAAGCAAAGGCGAACCTCCAGTTCCTCGCGATCTTCGTCGCGATCTGGCGCCCCGACGTCCTGTTGTGGGGACGCTTCCTGGACGGCTGGCTGATGTGGCTGGCCGCGATCATCACGGTTTGGTCCGGCATCGATTACGTCGGCCGGTACGCCGGGGCGTTCACGCGTGTGCGTGAACGATGACGGCGTTCGTCACCGGAGGAAGCGGTTTCGTCGGCGGCGCCGTGATCCGGGCGCTGATCGCCGAGGGTGAGTCCGTCCGGGCCCTCGCGCGAACCCCGATCGCGACCGAGAACGTGATGGAGCTGGGCGCCGAGCCGGTCGCCGGTGACCTGATCGATCGATCGGCGCTCGCGGACGCGATGACCGGGTGCGACATCGTGTTCCACGTGGCGGGCGTGAACCGCATGTGCCCGCGCGACCCGACCGAGCTCGACGCGACCAACATCGCAGGCGCGGTCACCGCCGTGCACGCAGCCGCCGACGCCCGGATCGGACGGCTCGTCCTGACCTCGTCGTCCGCCGCGATCGGCGAGCGATCGGGCACGCTCGGCACCGAGGACTCGGTGCATCGAGGACGCTTCCTCTCGCGGTACGAGCGGTCGAAGTACCTCGGCGAGCGGGAGGCGCGCGCGGCAGGCCGGGGGCGCGGGATCGAGGTCGTCACCGTGAACCCATCGTCGGTCCAAGGGCCCGGTCGCACGACCGGCTCGGCGAAGCTGCTGCTATACGCGGCGCGGGCGCGCACCGCGGCTCTGCTCGACACGTCGTTCTCGATCGTGGACGTCGACGACTGCGCAGCCGGACACCTGCTCGCTGCCCGCAACGGGGTCGCCGATCGCCGTTACCTGTTATCGGGAGCGACGCTCACGATGCGCTCGGCGGCCGCGCTCCTTCGGCGGCAGACCGGCCGGCCGCGACGGGTCGTCTGGATCCCGCGGAGCCTCGTGCGCGCGGCCGGCCCGCTCACCGGGTTGGTCGCGCGCATCCGCGAGGATCCCGCGATCTGCCCCGCGACGATCCGCGCGCTCCTGCACGGGCATCGGTACGACGGGTCCCGCGCGACCCGCGAGCTCGGTCTCGTGTACCGATCGCTCGAGGACACCCTCGAGCGCGTGCTCATCTGGTACCGAACCCACGGGATGCTGACGAAGCCCACGGCGTAGGATTCCCGAGCGGCGAACGTCCGGCGGTGACCCGTCGATGGGAGGACCGAGGATGACCGAGCGACCCGACCGAAACCTCGCGATGGAGCTGGTCCGCGTGACCGAGGCGGCGGCACTCGCCGCCGGCCGATGGATCGGCCATGGCGACAAGAACGCCGCCGACCAAGCCGCGGTGGATGCGATGCGGCTGATGATCGACACCGTGTCGATGGACGGCGTGGTTGTGATCGGCGAGGGAGAGAAGGACGAGGCGCCGATGCTGTTCAACGGCGAGCACGTCGGAGACGGCGCCGGTCCCGGTACGGACGTCGCGGTCGACCCGATCGACGGGACGCGGCTCACGGCGGTCGGACAGCCCAACGCGCTCGCGGTGATCGCGCTCGCCCCGCGCGGCACCATGTTCTTCCCCGGTGCGGCCCTCTACATGGAGAAGATCGCGACAGGTCCCGACGCTGCAGAGACGATCGACATCGACGCTCCCGTCGCCGAGAACATCCGTCAGGTCGCGAAGGCGAAGGGGAAGCGGCCCGAGGAGGTGACGGTCACCGTCCTGGATCGGGACCGCCACGCCGGGCTGATCGCCGAGATCCGCGAGGTCGGGGCCCGCGTGTTCCTGATCACGGACGGCGACGTCGCCGGGGCGATCGTCGCGGCCGCTCCGCGCACCGAGGTGGACCTCCTGATGGGTATCGGTGGCACGCCGGAGGGCGTGATCGCCGCCGCCGCCCTGCGGTGCCTCGGCGGCGCGATGCAGGGGCGTCTTCACCCACGCAACGACGACGAACGTCGGGCACTGATCGACGGAGGGTACGACCTCGAGCGGGTCCTTCGGACGGAGGACCTGATCGCGAGCGACGACTGCTTCTTCGCGGCCACCGGGATCACCGACGGCTACCTGCTGCGTGGGGTGAAGTACTGGCCGGACGGGGCCAGCACGCACTCGATGGTGATGCGCTCGCGCTCCGGCACCGTCCGCTCGATCGAGTCCGAGCACTCCTTCGAGAAGCTCGAGCGGTTCTCGCCGATCCAGTACCGGCCGTGACCCCCTGGCCGTGACCCCCTGGCCGTGACCCCCTGGCCGTGACCCCCTGGCCGTGACCCCCTGGCCGTGACCCCTTGGCCGTCGCCCCGGCCATCCGCTCAGGCCAGGGCGTACACCCCGGTCTCGGTCTTCACGACGAGGCCGTCGGTCACGAGCGAACGCAGCGCGCGCAGGACGGCGCCTCGGACGTCCGGCTGCTCGAACGGATCGAGGTAGCCGGCCCGGAGCGCGCGGTCCTGGATCACGGTCCAGTGGATCGGCTCGCCCGCATCGCCCAGCACGGCGAGGACGGCCTCACGTGGCGACGTCACCGGCATGCGGGCATCACGTGCTCGGCGAACACCTCCACGATCTCGGGCTCGATCACCGCGAAGGGAAGCGTCCAGGGGGAAAGGATCAGCTCCTCGACCCCGAGCTCTTCGAACGCCCGCACGCGATCGATCACCTGCTGGGCCGACCCGCTGAGCGTGTCAGCCCGCCACGTCTCCCACGTCTCGTCGCGCATCGCCCGACCGGGGAACGATGCGCGGGCGCGCTCGAAGCACGCCTGCGCATCGTTCTCGGTGAGCCCGATCGTCCCGTAGAGGCCGACGGTCCTTCGGAACGTGGCCGGGTCGCGGCCCTCGCGACCGCACGCGGCCGCGACGTCCGCGACCCGGCCGGCATGGTCCTCAGGCGAGACTCGCCACACCACGTTCCACCCGGCCGCGTAGCGCGCGGCGAGCCGCAGCAGGCGGGGTCCGCCTTTCCCACCGACCCAGATCGGCAAAGGGTCCTGCACCGGCGGCGGACCGGGAGGCCCGGGGTCGGTGAGCGACCGCGTCAGCTCGTGCAGCGCTCGCTCGAGGACGTCGAACCGCTCGCCGGTCGTGCCGTACCGATAGCCGAACCCAACGAACTCCTCCTCAAGCCAGCCCGCGCCCAGACCGAGCTCCAATCGCCCTCCGCTCAGCCGGTCGATCGTGGCGGCAGCCTTCGCGACCAGCTCGGGCGGCCGGAACCCGGCGGCGAGGACGAGAACGCCGAGTCGTGGCCGCGTGGTGCCGGCCGCGATCGCGGCGAGCGCGGTGAGCGGCTCGAGCGCGGCGATCGGCGACGGGTCCGCGCCGTAGCGGGCGAACGAGTAGAAGAAGTGATCTGACAGCCAGACCGAATCGAACCCGAGGTCTTCTGCTCGGCGTGCCCACCGAACGGCGTCGTCGAGCCCGATCCGTCCGGTGGGGAGCGAGAAGGCGTACTGCGGGATCGCAAGTCCGAAGCGCATCGCGCCGAGCATACGGAGCCCGCGGAGCGGCGGGAGGTCAGCCGGCGGGAGGCGCCGGGTCGAGCACGCCGGTCAGCACGGTGCGTCCCCGTGCGTCGGTGACGACCACGCGGACGTAGTCGGTCAGATCCCGTGCGATCACGCGCCCGACCATAGCCCCGCCCGCCTTGTCGAGATGACGGACCACGGCGACCGGCACCGCGTGCCCGTGCCTATCCGCGATCGCGACCCGGTAGGGTCGCCGGGCGCGCGGCAGCCCGTCGACGGTCACCACGACCTGGTCGTGGCCGCTCGGCGACACGATCACCAGGGCCGCCCCTCGCCAGGGCTCCTTGCCGGACGGGGTCAGCAACCCGACCGCGGCCTTGGTGTCCGGACCGGCGCTCTGGATGATCCGTTGGAACTTCTCGAACGCTGCGTCCTGCTGCTGCGCTTGGGTGCTCGGCTTGTCGGCAGGTGGAGCGTCGCGGCGTCCCAACACCGCGCCGGCGCCGAGGCCCGCGACCAGCAGGGCCGCGGCCACGAGCACGACGCCGAACCGCCGGCCTCGGCGCCGGCCCGGCGTGGTGACCGGCGGGGAGGGACGTTCGCGCCGGACCGACGCGATGATGCGCTCCTCCAGCTCCCGCGGCGGAGCCGCGGGAGCTGGCGCGAACGCCAACGTCGCGGCGGCGCGCTCCAGATCGCGCGCCTCCTTCCTGCACGCAGCGCACCAGCCCAGATGCCGCTCGATCGCGTGGACGTCGTGATGGTCGGCGACGCCGAGAGCGTGTTCGGGGAGCCGGTCGCGAACGGCGGGGCAGTTCACGACGGCTCCTTGAGCTCGTTCGCCTTGCGGATCTTGATGAGGGCCGATCGCAGCCGGGTCTTCACGGTTCCGAGCGGGATCGCGTCCGCCTCCGCTATCTCCCGCGCGGTCATGCCCCGGAAGTACGCCCGTGCGATCAGGCGCTTCTCGGCGTCGGAGAGGCACGCCAGGGCCCGGAGTGCCTCGTCACGCTCGATCAACACGTACTCCTCGTCGCCCGCGGGTCGATCGGGTACCTCGTCGACCAGGACGAGGTGCGGTCGCGAGACGCCGGTGTCGCGGCGGAGCCTGTCCACGGCAAGGTTGTGTGCGATCGTCATGAGCCACGTCGAGAGCCGGCCACGTTGGGGATCGAAGCGGGCCGCCTTACGCCAGGCGGTGAGGAAGACGTCTTGGGTGAGCTCCTCGGCGGCCTCCCGGGAGCCCAGCAGCCGGAGCCCCATCGTGTAGACGGGGCGTCCGAACCTCCCGTAGAGCGCGCGGATGGCAGCGTCATCACCGGCAAGGAGCCCTTCCATCAGTTGCTGCTCCTCGCGTGGGAGCAGCGGGCCTTCATGTCCAGCGGGTCCCTCCACGAGGGACGCTCCTTCCCATTCCTACGTCGGCTCCGGGGTGCGAAGCTTGCCGTTCCGTCGATGGTCCCACGCCGTTCGCCTTGTCGCCATCGCGGCAACGGTCCCTCTTCCCTTCGTTGCCGCAACGGATGGGCGTAGGCTCGCAACAGGAACGCAACAACCGCCGAACCGGGTGGCTCGGCGCACCGACGGTCGGTTGACGGAAGGGGCAACACCAAGTGACCCGCATCGCTTCGACAACGGTGAGGCTGTTGCTCGGGGCCACGTTGATCTCGGTCGCTGCCTCGGGGCAGATCGCCGCGCACGCCCAAACCTCGGGGCCCGTCATCGTGTCCCTGACCCTCGACGGCGTGGTCGACCCCTTCACGGCCGACTACATCACGTCGAACGTCGCTCGGGCACAGTCCGACGGCGCCGAGGCCGTCCTGCTGACGATCAACACGCCGGGGGGCCTCGGATCCTCGATGAACGAGATCACCCAGTCGTTCCTCACCTCCACGATCCCGGTGATCGCCTACGTGGCCCCGAGCGGGGCGCGAGCCGCGTCCGCCGGCGCGTTCATCCTGCTGTCCGCCCCCGTGGCGGCGATGGCGCCTGGCACCAACGTCGGAGCGTCGACCCCGATCGGCTTGTCGGGAGGGGACATCTCGGGAACGCTCGGCGAGAAGATCAGGAACGACGCCGCCGCCTCCATACGAGCGATCCAACAGACCTACGGGCGCAACGCCGACCTCGCCGCGACCTTCGTGACGGATGCTGCCAGCATCACCGCGGATGAGGCGCTCCAGAACCACGTGATCGACCTCGTCGCGCAGTCCACCCAGGACCTCCTCGCCCAGCTCGACGGGAAGAGCGTGCGGCTCGGGAACGGAACCCACGTCACGCTGCAGACGGCAGGCGCGGTGCTGCAGGATCGGGCGATGGGCGGCTTCGTGAACTTCCTGCACACCCTTCTGGATCCCAACCTCGCGTTCATCTTCTTCTGGGTCGGCCTGGGGTTGATCGTCCTCGAACTGATCATCCCCGGGCACATCCTGAGCGGAACGATCGGCACGATCCTCTTGATCCTCTCGATCGCATCCTTCGGGCTCTTGCCGGTGCGGTTCATCGGCATCCTGTTCTTGATCGCCTCGGTGGTGTGCTTCGTGATCGAGCTCAAGGCACCGGGCCTGGGCATCTGGGGCGCGCTTGGGCTGATCTTCTTGCTGCTCGGCGGCTGGTTCCTCTACGACCGGTCGGGAGGCGTCTCGGTGTCTCCGTGGGCGTTGGTGGGCGTCGCGGCGTTCGCGGGGGTGTTCTTCGGCATCGTCGTCGCGGCCGCCCTCAAGGTGCGACATCAGCCCTCGATCTGGAGCCGAAGCGTCGTCGGGCAGGAGGGCGTGGCCCTCCCCGCCGGCGTCGGGCCCAAGGGCGGCGTCGTTCGGGTCGCGTCCGAAGAGTGGCGAGCGGTCGCTCCCTCGGGACCGATCGAGGGCGGCGCGCCGGTCCGTGTGGCCTCGGTCGACGGGCTCGTGCTCACCGTCCAACCGGCCGACGCGGAGCACGCGGACCCGGCGGATGCATCCACGGCTCCGTCGTCGACCATCACCCCATCGACAACCGCTCCATCGACGCACCCAGAAGGAGGCACCAACTGATGCCGATCGTGTGGATCATCCTCGGACTGCTCGTTCTCTTCGCGCTGCTCCTGCTCACGAAGGCGATCAAGATCGTCCCCGAATATCAGCGCCTCGTCGTGTTCCGCCTCGGGCGATTGCACGCGACCCGGGGACCGGGCCTCGTCGTCTTGATCCCGTTCATCGACCGCGGCGTGATCGTCGATCTCCGTGAGTTCTACCTGGAGATCCCGCGGCAGGACTCGATCACGAAGGACAACGCCGCGATCGCGATCGACTTCATCATGTACTACAAGGTGTTCGACGCGGCGACGTCGGTGATCGGCGTCTCGAACTTCGCCGGCGCGGCCACCAATATCGCAGCGACCACGCTCCGGGCCGTGGTCGGAGACATCTCGCTCGACGATGTGCTCGCTAAGCGCGATGAGATCAACAGCCTGCTCCGCGTGAAGTTGGACGAGGTCACCGAGCGCTGGGGCGTGAAGGTGACCAACGTCGAGATACGCGAGATCAGCCCGCCGCCATTGGTGCAAGAGGCGATGACCCGGCAGATGTCCGCCGAGCGGACGCGTCGCGCGGTGGTCACCGAGGCCGATGGGCAGAAGCAAGCCGCGATCACGATCGCGGAGGGCAACAAGGAGTCCGCGATCTTGAACGCCGAGGGCTCGAAGCAGTCGGCGATCCTCACCGCCGAGGGCGAGCGACAGGCCGCGATCCTCCGCGCGGAGGGCTTCTCGAACGCCTTGAACAAGATCTTCGAGGTCGCGAGCACCGTGGACGAGAAGACCATGCGTTTGCAGTACCTGGACACGTTGAAGCAGGTCGGCGCCTCGCCGTCGTCGAAGGTCGTGGTTCCGATGGAGCTCTCGGGCCTCGTGGCCACCTTCACCGCACTCGCCGAAGCCGCGTCCACGAACGGATCGAACGTGGGTGACGGTCAGGGGTAGCGTCGACACCTCGCGGACGAACGGTGCCGGAACCGAGGCACCCTTCGTGGTGTAGCAGGACGAGATCGTGACGCAGCCCACCGACCGGGCGCCCTCGCAGGAGGAGGTGCTCGTCGCCCGTGCCCGCGACGGCGACGAGCACGCCTTCGGTGAACTGGTGACGCGCTATCAGGCACTCGCCGCGCGCGTTGCCCGACTCGTCGCGCCGGGGATCGACATCGACGACGCGGTCCAGGAGGCCTTCGTGAAAGCGTGGTACGCGATGCCTCGGTTCCGACGGGGGGCGCCGTTCAAGCCGTGGATCTGTCGGATCGCGGCGAACGAAGCCAGGAACCAGATCCGCGCGGCTCGGCGTCGCGAAGCGTTGACGCTGCGGGAGGCGTCCGCCCACCGGGACGAGCGGTCCGTCCCGCCTCCGGAGGGTCAGGTGCTCGCTCGCGAGGATGCCGAGGCGCTGGTGCGCGCGATGAACGGGCTCGGATCGAGCGATCGCCTCGTGATCGCGTATCGCTGGCTGCTCGACCTCAGCGAGGCCGAGATGGCCGACGCGCTCGCGGTGCCCGCCGGGACGGTGAAATCGCGCTTGTCGCGAGCGATGACGAAGCTGCGCACGGCGATCGTGGCCGAGGAGGGAGACGCGTGAGCGGGGAGCGACTGAGCCGGATGACGGACGAGGAGCTGGGCGAGACCCTCCGCGCCCTCGAGGCCCTGCTCCTGCAGCCCCGGCCACCCGACGTCGCGAGCGAGGTCCGGGCGGCGATCCGTGCCGGGCGGCGGCCGCGCCGGCGGCTCTCGTCTGGTGCCCGGATCGTGATCCTGATCGCCGCCGCCGTGCTCGCGGTCGCCACCGCCGCAGCGGCGGCGAAGCTCGTGATCGACCTCGGCGGGATCAGGATCGAGAGGGAGCCGACGCTCACCGCCACACCCACGGGCTCCCCGATCGCCGGCGTCGCGCTCGGGGAACCGATCACCCTCCCCGAGGCGACCGTGGCGGCCGGGTTCGCGCCGGTCGTTCCCCGCGAGCTCGGTGCGCCTGATCGCGTGTGGCTCACTTCCGGGACGAACGCGTTCGGTGAGCCGGATACGGTGCTCGTCGCCATGGCGTGGCGCTCTCGCCCGGGCCTTCCGAGGATCCCCGGGACCCCGTTCGGGGCGTCGTTGATCGAGGTGAGTGGCGACGTCGACCTCCTGGTCAAGCACGTCGGAGCGCCGTTCGACCACCTGCAGGAGGCGGACGCGTATTGGATCGACGCGCCCCACGAGGTGGAGTTGCTCACCCGCGATGGCACGCGCGTGTTCCCCGTCACGGCCAACGTGCTCCTCTGGCAGCGAGGCAACCTCGCGCTCAGGCTCGAGACGGCCCTCCCGCAACAGCAGGCGATCCGGGTGGCCGGGCTCGCCCGCCCCTGAGGGAACCAACCCGTCGCCGACGGTGTACCCGCAGCGGTCGAACGGAAGGAGCCCATCATGCGATCGATACCGAGGGCACTGCTGGTCCTTCTCGTCGGCATGGCTCCGCTCCTCGCCGCCACGCCCGCACAGGCCGGCGGCGGCTGCCACGGAGCGATGACGAGCGGGACGGGCACGACGATCCAGATCGCCGACGCGTGCTTCACGCCGACGATCCTGCACGTGAAGCCCGGGCAGAGTGTGACCTGGGTCAACACCGACCCGATCGTCCACAACATCACGGCCAACGGCTGGGGCCACTATGACGACCTCCTGCCGACCGAGCGGTTCACCGCGGCGTTCGACGACCCCGGCCTGTATCCCTTCGCGTGCACCTACCATCCGGGCATGTCGGGCGTGATCGTGGTCGGCGCCGGCCGCGGGCCGGGGAACGGGAGCTCGGTTGCGCTCGCCGGCTCGACGGTGCAGGACGCGACGGCTCCCCTCGCCTTGACCGCGGCCCCCGCCGAACCTCGTGGCTGGCTCGCCCCCGCGACCATCGGCGCGGTCGTCGGACTGCTCGGCGGGTTCGGCATCGCGGCGGCCTGGCGCCGGAAGAGGGTGGTGGCCTGAGCTACACGGGCACCGCGATGCCAGCCTGCTGCATCGCCAGCTCGAAGTCGTGTCGGCTGCTCACCGCCTGCATCGCGTCCGCGACCGAGACCGTCCCCTCCTGGATCAACCGCAGGAGCCATTGATCGAACGTGACCATGCCGTAGAACGCGCCGTCCTTGATCACGTCTTTGATCTCGGAGGTCTTGTCGGGATCCTCGATGCGCTCCACGACGCGGCCGGTGTTCACCAGGATCTCCAGCGCGGGCACGCGGCCCCCCTCGACGGTCGGGACGAGCCGCTGGCAGACGATCCCCCGGAGGCTCGCCGCAAGCCCCAGCCGCGTCTGCTTCTGCTGGTAGGGCGGGAAGAAGTCGATCACGCGGTTCACGGTCTCCGTCGCGTCGGTCGTGTGCAGCGTCGACAGCACTAGATGTCCGGTCTCGGCGGCCTGGAGCGCAGCGCGGACCGTCTCGGTGTCGCGCATCTCGCCGATCAGGATCACATCGGGGTCCTGGCGGAGAGCCGCTCGGAGCGCGGACAGGAAGTCCTCGGTGTCGTTGCCGATCTCACGCTGGTTGATGGACGCGACATCGTCCCGATGCAGCACCTCGATCGGATCTTCGATCGTGACGATGTGCACCGGCTTCGTCTGGTTGATGTACGAGATCATGGCGGCGAGGGTCGTGGTCTTGCCCGAGCCGGTCGGTCCGGTCACGAGGATCAAGCCGCGGTGCTCGTCGGCGAGCTTGCGGACCGCGTCCGGCAACCCCATCTCCTCGAACGACGGGCCCCCGAACCGGAGCTTCCGCAGGACCATCGAGATCGAGCCGCGCTGCCGGAACACGTTCGCGCGGAACCGACCGACGTTCGCGACCGAGTACGCGAAGTCCACGTCTCCTCGCTCGGCGAACGTGGCCTTGCGGTCCTGGGGCACGATGCCGTCCGCGATCGCCTGCGTCTCGATCGGGCCGAGCGGATCTCGGTCCAGGCGGATGAGTCCGTGGGGCAACCGGATCATCGGGGGCGACCCGACCTTGACGTGCAGGTCGGACCCCTCGCCCTTCACCAGCTCTTCGAGCCACGAATTGAACTCGGGCACGATCGGTGAGCCTGTTTCCATCTCGAGGCCTCCCTGGCGCCATCGATCGTCGGACGCGGAGCCGCCCCCCGCGTCGTTCGTTCCATCGGCGCGTTCGGAGGCCGACTTCAGTCCGCCGGACCGGCGTTCGTCTCAGCCCTCGCGAGCCGTCAGCCGGCAGACGGTCGTCCGTTCGGCCAGGGGCTCGAACGCGGTCATCCGGAGGGCCGGCCGAGACGCGGCGAGCATCCCCTCGAGCAGCCCGCGATGGACGGCACACACGAGGGCTCGATGCTCGTCCAACAGATCTCGGAACGGGCAATCACGAAGGGTGATCTCCACGGTCTGCTTGCCGGTGCGTCGGAAGCGCGGGGTGAACCCCGCCCTGGCGAGCCCGTCCTGCAGGGTCGCGAGGTTCGGACCGGACGCTCGCTTCGCGCCCGGTCTCGGGGTGGTCCGTCCCACCAGGTAGGCGCCCCACTCCCGGGCGAGCTCCTCCGCATGATCTCGTTGCTTCGCGGTCGTGAGCAGGCCGGACAGGATGTCGGCGAGCAGCTTGTGATCTCGACCCTCGCTCGGCTCAACGTCGACCGCCACGTACAGGGTCTGCGGCCGCCCGACGGCTGCCGCCGTCCGGCGCGTCTCCCGCGCGACGAGACCGACCTCCTCCAGGCGGCGGAGATGCGGCCGCAAGGTGTTCGGATGCAGGGACAGGCGGGTCGCCAGCTCGCGGACGGCAACCGGGCGGCCGGAGAGCCGGAGATACCGGTACAAGCGGTACCGCGTGTCTTCCGCGAGCGCCTTATGCACCTCGATCGCGAGCGGCTCCGGCATGGGGGCTCCCCCGTCGTAGACTGAGTTTGCACGGTACGCACCGTGCATATGGGCGAATCGTACCTGGGAGACGTCCGCCGATGGCCACCGAAGAGCAGATCCGCGAGGCGCTCAGAAGCGTTCGCGATCCCGAGATCGGCAAGCCGATCGAAGATATCGGGATGCTGCAACGGATCGAGATCGAGGACGGCCTCGTCAGGGTGCACGTCTTGTTGACGATCGAAGGCTGCCCGCTCCGCGACCGCATCACGACCGACGTCACGGCGGCCGTCCAGCCGGTTGCCGGCGTCGAGCGCGTCGAGGTCTCCTTGACCCCGATGAGCGACGAGCAGCGCCAGGCGCTCGTCGGGCAGCTCCGCGGCGCCCCGGCGGGGCAAGCCCCTCCCCCGTCGAAGATCTCGTTCCCGCCGCAGACCGCGCTGATCGCGATCGCGTCGGGCAAGGGCGGGGTCGGGAAGTCGAGCGTCGCCGTGAACCTCGCGTGCGTGCTCGCGGCCGAAGGTGCGAACGTCGGGATCCTCGACGCCGACGTGTGGGGCTTCAGCGTGCCTCGGATGATCGGCGCGGAGGGAAAGCCCGTCGGGTTCGACAACATGATCATGCCGCTCGAGTCCCACGGCGTGAAGGTGATCTCCATGGGCCACTTCGTGCCGGAGGAGACACCGGTGATCTGGCGTGGGCCCATGCTGCACAAGGCGATCGAGCAGTTCCTCGGCGACGTCTATTGGGGCGACCTGGATTTCCTGCTCTGCGATCTTCCGCCGGGCACGGGCGACGTGAGCATCTCGCTCGCATCGTTCATCCCGGGAGCCTCCATGGTCGTCGTGACCACGCCGCAGGAGGCCGCGCGGAAGGTCGCCGAACGCGCGGGCAAGATGGCCGAGCGGACCAACCTCCGGCCGATCGGCGTGATCGAGAACATGTCGTATTACGTGTGTCCACATTGCGGTGAGCGCGAGTCTCTGTTCGGAGAGGGCGGCGGTCGGCTCGCGGCCGAGACGCTCGCGGTGCCGTTGCTGGCCCAGGTCCCCCTGGTGCCCGCGCTCCGCGAGGGAGCCGATGCGGGTGCGCCGATCGTGCTGCGCGATCCGACCTCCCCGGCCTCCGAAGCGCTCCGCGAGGCGGCCGACGCGATCCGCAAGGCGACGAAGTCGAAGATCGGCAAACCCCTGTCGCTGATGGCTCGATGACCACCGCGCCCGACGTGCTCCGCGCGATGTTCGCGCACCACGTGTGGGCGACGACCCGGTTGATCGATGCGTTGGAGCAGCTCGATCCCGTCCAGCTCGACGCGCGGATCGACGGCACCTACGGCTCCACGATCCAGACCCTCACGCATCTGGTGGACGCGGACGAACGGTACCTGCAGCGCCTCGTGACGCCGACGTTGGCCTCCATCGGGGACGGGGGGACCCGGCCCCTCGCCGATCTGCGCACGGAGATCCTGGAGCACGGTGATCGCTGGGCGGGCATGCTGGATGCCGTGGATCGCGGCGAACTGCACGCCGCGGTCGTCGGGAAGTCGGACTATCCGGACACCGATCCCGCCGAAACGATGCTGCTCGTCCAGGCGATCCAGCACGGGAACGACCACCGAACGCAGATCTGCTCGACGCTCGGTGCATCGGGGCTGGACGTCCCGGATCTCGACGGCTGGCAGTACTGGGCCTCCGAGCGACGGTGAAGCCGGCCAGCACCCACGGGCGCGACGGAAGCGTTCAGGCAGCCTCGGTGGGAGCCCGCTCCGGCGTCTCCGATGGCGTCTCGCGTTCCTGCGACCTCGCCGGCGTCGTCGGCCCCGGACGCTTGGTCACCGCCCGCACGATCAGCAGCACGATGCTCACCACCACCACGGTGAGCGCCGTCCATTGCGACCCGGTCAGCGGGCCGAAGCGCTTGTCGATCCGCAGGAAGTCCTCGATCAGGCGCGCGCACCCGTACCAGACGGCGAACGCGAGCGTCGCCGTCCCCTCGCGCCGGGGCTCGCGGGTGAACCACCAAAGGAACGCGAACAACGCCCAGGCGATCGCCATGTCGTACATCGCCGTCTGATGGACGCCGACGCCCGTCGCGATCGTCTCGAGCCCAGCACGCAGCTCCGTGCTTCCGCGCTTGATGATCTCGAGGTGGTTCCCTTGCAACGCCGCCTGACATTCGTTGGCGCCGCAGGTGAACGGGGGCGCCAGCTTCCCGCCGTGGTAGGTCCAGGCGAGGATCCACGAGGTCGGCTTGCCGAGGTGGTCGCCGATGATGAGATCGCCGATCCGACCGATCGCGATCCCAAGGGCGAGCGGCGCCGTCAACGTGTCGGCGACCTGGAAGAACCGAAGGCCGAACCGTCGGATGTTGAAAGCGTTCGCGATCGTCGCCCCCGCGATCCCGCCCAAGAGGGAGATCCCACCCTTCCAGACTTCGAGCCACTCGAGCGGTGACGCGAAATCGGACACGTGGGCGATCACGTACGCCACGCGAGCTCCCACGATCGCGCCGATCAGGGACCAGAACACGATCGAGTTCACGGCGTCGACGGAGATCCCGCGGCGCGCCGCCAAGCGCCCGAACAACCAGGCTCCGATCGCGAACCCGATAGCGATGAACACGCCGTGGGGCGAGAAGCCGAAGACGCGATCGACGACCGGCCAGCCTACCGAGGCGAGCGAGGGACTCATCGGGCCGAGCGTAACAGCGCGCTCACGAACGGCCGCGCGGCCAGACCCGTGCGATCGCTCGTCCGAAGAGCAACCCGCTCGCCACGTCGCCCGGGTAGTGGACCCCCAGATAGACCCGCGATGTGCCGACGGCGAGGTCCAGTGCCGTGAACGCCGCACGGACCGGCACGCCGAGCCCCAGCTCGCGGGAAGCCACGCGCGTGAAGGTCGTCAGCACGGCGGGATGGGACGACGGCCATGATGCCCCTTTCGGCCGCGCGATCAAGAGCCGCGTCCCTGCCGGGTCGGCATCGGCCGGCCGTGGCCGGACGACGACGCGCTTGATGCCTTGCAGCGCCAGCCAGGTCGCGCCGGCGGCGCCGAGAGCGCGGAGCGCAGCTCGGCGCCGCCCTGCCGCGACCAGCACGCCCGCGGCCGCTCCCGCCGCGTAGAACGACCCGAGCTCCGTGATGCCGGCGAAGGTGCGATCCGCCTCCGCACCGCGGTCGCGGTTCACCAGCGCCAAGAGCTCCTGGTCAACGTCGGGACCGTCCTCGCCCTTCATCGCACCGAACCCGATCGCGCAGGCGCCCACCGCGAGCGCGCCCGCCCAGATGAACCTCGTCACGCCCATGGCGGTGGATGATGCATGATGGCGAAGGGAAGCGTCAGACCGCGGAGGCACCCGGTGCACCAGCACGACGACATGGACGACGGCGGCGGCGGGAGCGGCGATCCCGGTGGGTGGGTCGAGCGACGTGAGGGCCCCAGCATGAAGCTGATCGTCGCGGGCGTCCTCGTGTTGCTCTTGGTCGTGTTCCTGCTCCAGAACGCCGAGACGACGAAGATCCGGTTCCTCTTCCTCGACGGCACCTATCCGCTCTGGTCGCTGCTCGTCGTGGGCGCCGCGCTCGGATTCGCTGCCGGATGGTTGGTGTCGGCGGCCCGCGGGCGCCGACGGCTCCAGCGCCACGCGCAGAACGACCGCTAGCGGGCCGCCGCCCGCGCCTCGATCTCCCGCTTCTGCGCGAGCGTGCCTCGCTTCAACGCGTACTGCGCGCCGCCGACCGCGTTGACGCTCGCGGCCGCGAACGCGCCGAGCGGGCCGCGGAACACGTAGTCGATCTGATGACGAAGCACGCTCCGATCGAACGGGAGAGATGCGATCGAGGTCGTCACGGTTGCGTTGAGGACGCCGCCCAGGTGGATCTTCGCGCGCCAGGGCGGTTCCCACTCGAGGACCGCGCACGGGATCGACGCTCGCACGCCCATGAACCCCATCACCGCGGTGTAGTGCGAGCCCTGACGGAGCCCCTTCTCGGGAACCTTCACGGCCACGATATGCCGGTCCCAGTGGGGCAGGTTCCTTGGGTCGCTCGTGACCTGCCAAACGGCGTCGGGAGGCGCGTCGACCTCGACCGAGTATTCGGCGGTCGTCATCCCGGGATCGTGCTCCCGCTCGTCCAGCCCCTCCACCACACGACGCGGCGCGGCATGATACGGACGAGCGCGTCGGCGGCCGGTGCGAGCCCTTGGAGGATCGCACGCATGGCCTTGGAACCCGAGCCGAGGTTCCCCTCCACGAAGAACTCGGCGACCCCCTGGAACATCGCACCGACCATGTCGCGGGCGCGCCACGCCGACGGGCTGTCGACGGTGAGCGCGACCGTCGCGTCACGATCTGCCGCGGCGATCGCGAGGGTCTGCGCCGGAAGCGCGGCGTAGAGCGCGTTGGGCTCGGCGCGCCAGCGGATCGGGAGGACGGTCAGGTCGCGCTCGCCCGCCACGGCCAGCGCGCCGCGGCCCTCCCGGCCGATCTGCGAGATCACGTCGTCCGGGAGGACGGCCAGCGGATCGCCGCCGGTCGAGGAGCGACGGAAGGTGGCGTGCGAGAGCAGCTCGCCGCCCCATCGGCCGCGGCCCTCCTGCACCCCCTCGTCATCGAGCAGCGCCGTGCGTTCCAGATCGACGCCGACGAAGACCCGCCCCGGCGGGGTCCAGGCGAACGGTATCTGCCGAGCGTCGAAGGCGTAGCCGGCGAAGAAGCGAGCGTTCTTCCGGCTGAACCCGGCCGTCGCGCGCGCGATCGAGGTCGCGCCCGCGACAGCCGCCCCCCAGGTCCGCTTGTCGAGCGCGTCATACGTCTTGACGGTCCCCGTGAAGGCCACGGAAAGGTCCCCATCGCGGATCAGCCCGGCGGTCGATGGGTCCACCCGCCAGGACCTCGCCTTCACCGATCTGCGGGACGTCGTCAGCCAGAGCCTCGCGCCGCTGTACGCGAACACGAGCGGCGTGCAGTGGGGGCCGTTCGGCGTCTGAGCCGCGACCGCGCAGAACTGGCCGTCCTCCAGGACCTGCTGAACGGCCGTCGACGCGAAGCTCACGCGGGGACCTCTCGCCCGACCTTCGGGGGAAGCACGAGCATCAGTCCGGTCCAAAGGATATGGCTCGCGAGGGGTGCCGCGAGCCCGCCCGACCACCAGGCGAGCGCTCCCCACACCGCGCCGCCCACCACCGCTCCGGCCACGATCGGAAGCGATCGTGACGGCAGGTTCCCCAGCACGTACAGCACCAGCACCGCCGCGGCGGCGCCGCCGGCCCCGAGCGGTGTCCCCCACAGCGTCCGCTGGACGAGTCCTCGATAGAAGATCTCCTCCGCCGGGACCGAGACCAGCAGCGACAGGACGAGGGCGGCCCGAACGGGCTCCTCGGCCGCCTCTCGATACGCCTCCTCCACGTGACGAGCGAACGGCCCCCACAGTGCGGCGATCGCGACGAAGACCCGGGTTCCCAGGAACAACGCGAACCCGGCCCCGATCCCGACCGCGAGCGCCACGCCCACCCCGGTCGTCCGTTGCGGTGGCGGCATCAGCAGCAAGGCCGCGATCCCCATGGCACCGAGGACGAAGGGCATCAGCTGCCACACGGTCACGCGGCCGGTGGAGATCCTCCACCACGCGACCATCTGGGCGATGATCCCCACGACGATGAGGGCCGCTCGCATGGCTATCCGGGGAGGAACCTCGTCTTGACGGCGATCTCTGCGGTGAAGGCGGTCACGACCGCAAGGTAGTAGAAGCCGGTAGCGGATTGCACGGCCGAGGCGCGCTCGCCCTGCAGCGCCGCCCGGACCAAGACCGCGATCAGCAAGGTGGCCGCCGCCATCCCGATCGCGATCCACGGCGCGAGGGCGCCGGCCGTGAGCAACGGGTTGAGCTGTGCGGAGGACGGCGTGCCGGCGAACCCGCTCGTCGCGATCGCGACGATCTCGACCACGGTGGCGACGATGAGCACCAGGGTTGCGCGGCCGATCGGCCTTCGCGTGAGCTTCCGGTCAGTGAGGTACCAGTGGCCGAGGAACAACCCGTCGTAGGCCGCGCCCAGGAACGCGGCGCCCGACGCCAGCTGGAACGTCGACAACGCATACCCCTGCCGTCCCGTCGCGGCCATCGCGGCGAGGACCGCGAGGGAGACCGGCACCGAGACGATCCCGGCGATCCGCCCGAACGTCGGCTGCCGAAGGAGGAACGCCAGCGCCGCAACGGTCGCGAGCACCGCGGCGCCGAGCGAGAGGAGGCTCACCCATCGACCCGGCTCGTCGCCAACCACGGCACCTGAGGACGCTGCGAACCATGCGGGCCACGCGAACAGCAGAGCCGTGAGCACGCTCCACAGGGTGAAGTACGACCGCTTCGTCTCGTTCCAGAGCGGAGAGATCCAGGTGAGCGCCGCGGCGCCGGCGACGGTCTCGGCGAGGACGAGGGCAAGGACCCCGGCGACCCCCGTCACGTCCGCGATCCTGGAACCGACCTCGACATCGCGGCCCAGGGTAGCGGCCGCGGACCGCCGACCATGAAGCGGCGACCAGGAAGCGGGGCGAGACGCGTCCGTCGTTCACAGCAACCCCCGGTACCCTTGCTGCCTCATGGACGACTGGCGGTCCTACGACGACGTGGCGATCACCTACGAGCGTGTCCATGCCCCTCGGTTCGCCGAGCCGGCCCGGGATCTGCTGGCGCTGGCCGGCGTCCACGCCGGCCAGCGCTTGCTCGACGTCGGCACCGGCACCGGTGTGGCCGCCGAGGTCGCCCACGCGCTCGGCGCCGACGCCGTCGGCGTCGACGCCTCCCCCGGGATGCTGAACGTTGCTCACGCCGTCCACCCCGAGCTCCGCCTCGCGGCCGCCGAAGCGATCGACCTGCCTTTCCGCGACGGATCGTTCGACGCCGTCGTCGGGACGTTCGTACTCGCCCATTTCGCGAAGGTGGACACCGCTCTGTACGACATCGTCCGCGTCGCCAAGACCGGTGGCACGGTCGCGTTCACGTCCTGGGCCGACGGCCGCGACGCGTTCGGCGACACGTGGCTCGAACTGGTGACCGAGGTGGTCCCGAAGGAGCTGCTCGAGCCCTCGATCGCGAAGGCCATCCCGAACCACGATCGGTTCACGAAACGCCAGGCGGTCGAGCAAGCGCTGCTCGACGCCGGGCTCCGTCACGTCCGCACCGAGCCGGCGCGGTACGAGTGGACCTACTCGCTCGACGACTACCTGGACGGGCTCGAGGTCTGGGCCGTCGGTCGTTTCGCGAAGGAGATGCTCGGCGACGCCGCCTGGGCCGGGTTCCGCGAGCACGCCCGGGCGGTCTTCTCCGACCGGTTCCCCGATCCATTGCACGATCGGCGCGACGTCCTCCTCGCGATCGGGATCAAGAACTAGCCCGAGGGCCCGCCATCCGCAGGCCCCTCGGCCCTCCGCTCGGGCGCGATCGCGACGCATGCTGCGCGGAGGGAAGGGGTGAGATCGATGAGGGACAGCTACGAGATCACTCGCGATGGACCGTACCTGCGGGTCGTGCTCCCGGACGTGGTTCCGCCGGATTGGGACGCGATCGAGGGCGAGATCGCCGCCGAGGTCGACGAGGGAGCGACCCGGATCATGGTGGTGGCCGGTGATCGCGGCAGCCTCGACACCCACGGTGATCGGCTGGACACGTTGGTCGAGGAGCTCGAGGCACAAGGGCTGACGGCGGTGGTCGTCGTCTGCCAGGACGACGCAACCACGGAAGGCGTGAGGATCCCTGCGACTGCAGGCGTGACGACGAACTGACGAGCGGGTTGCTCGGTCTCTGGAGATCGTCGATCGGTCTCAGCTCAGATCCAGGACCCGGTACTCCTCGGCGAGCTCGACCCCGATCTTCGCGCCAGCGGCGACCGCGTCCTTGCGCAGGAACTCGTCGAAGAACCGGATCCCCTCGGTGAGCTGGCTCGCGTGTCGCGCGAGCGCTTGCATCTTGACGTCGAAGAACCCGGTGACGTCCTCGGTACGGTTCGGCTCGTTCGACCACCCGAGCCACACATCGAACACGTCCTGGGTCTGGAGCCCCTCGCCGAGCTGCTCGCTGAAGAAATGCGGATTCCCGCTCCCGGGGAAACAGCTGTCGAGCGCGATCCAGCCGGCCGTGCGGTGATCGGAGTGGTTGTAGTAGCGGTTCTCGAAGAAGACCGCGGTGGGGTCGCAGCTGACCACGGTCTCGGCGCGGACCTCGCGGATCCGGCGCGTGACCGCCTCGCGGACGATGCTCGTGTTCTCGAGCTCACCATCGTGGGTCGAGAGCACGCGGGCGCTGGCGAGTCCCAGTACCTCGACGGCCGCCTCCGTCTCTCGCCGTCGCGTCGCCGCGAGCTCCTCACGGCTCGCCGTCGGATCCCCCGAACCGCGGTCCCCGTTCGTGAGGATCAGCAGGTGGACCTCGCGTCCCGTCGCGGCCCACTTCGCCATCACGGCCCCGGCGCAGATCTCCGCGTCGTCGGGGTGCGCGAAGACGGCCAGGACCGGGCCGGTCCTCGGCGTGGGCTCGGCGTCCTGCGACACGTTCCCTACCGCTTCCGAGCACCCGCCCGGTCTTGGAGGAACCGGACCAGCGTCCGCACGGGCATCCCCGTGCCGCCCGCCGGCCCCAGGTCGTTCCCGTGCTCGGAATACGCGGGACCGGCGATATCCAGATGCACCCAGGGCGAGTCGCCCACGAACTCGGCAAGGAACCACGACGCGGTGATCGCGCCACCGTAGCGCTTGCCGATGTTCTTGATGTCCGCGACCTTCGAGTCGATCAGCTTGCGGTAATCGGCGAACAGCGGCAGCTGCCAGATCGGCTCGCCGGTGGCCTCGCCCGCGAGGATCAGCTCGCCCGCGACCTCGTCGCTCGTCCCGATCGCGCCCCCGACGTCGGTCCCGAGGGCGACCATGCAGGCGCCGGTGAGCGTGGCGGTGTCAACGATGCACACGGGGTCTTGCTCGGCGAGGTACGCCAGCGCGTCCGCAAGCACCAGCCGGCCCTCGGCATCGGTGTTGAGCACCTCCGAGGTTTTCCCGCCGCGATGCCGGATCACGTCGCCGGGCTTCTGGGCCGATCCACTGGGCATGTTCTCCGAACACGGGATCGCGGCGATCACGTTGACCTTGACCTTGAGGCGGGCGATCGCCTTCATCGTGCCCAGGATCGACGCGGCGCCCCCCATGTCCATCTTCATCGTTTCCATCCCAGCGGCGTCCTTGAGCGAGAGTCCGCCGGAGTCGAACGCGATGCCTTTGCCGGTGAGCGCGATCGGAGCGGTTCGTGCGCCGGCCCCTCGGTAGGTGAGCTCGATCATCCGGGGTGGGTTGATCGAGCCCTTCCCCACGCCGAGGATCCCCCCGAAGCCGCCCTGGGCGAGCTGCGTCTCGTTCCAGATCTTGCAGGTGATGCCCTGCTCCTTGGCCATCGCCTTCGCAGCCTTCGCGATCTCGGCCGGCGGCAGATCGCCCGCGGGCGTGTTGACCAGGTCGCGCGCCCACGCCACGGCGTCCACGAGGACGTCGGCGCGTGCGACCGCCTCGCGCGCCGCGCGCGCGTCCCATCTCGCCGAGCCGAGGATCGTGACCGAATCGAGCGAGCCGTCGTCGTCCTTCGAGGTCGTCTTGTACCGACGGAACCGGTAGGCGCCGAGCCCGAGACCCTCGGCCGCGGCCTGGACGGCTTCGGTCGCTTGCCGCGCGCCGAGGGCGAGGGGGAACGTCGTCGCGACCGAGCCGAAGCGCCTCGCCGTCCCCGCCGCGCGACCGAGCGCACGCCGGAGCGCCGTGACATCGAACTCGGCCTTCGGGCCCACCCCGACCAGGAGCGCGGCGCCCGCCACGAAACCATCTCCATCACGCCCCGTCACCAGGAGGGTCTCGCCCTTCTTCCCGGTCAGCTTGGCGGCGGCGAACGCATCCCGAAGTCCCGTCTCGCGAACGCCGGGACCCGGATCCCCTCCCTCGAACACGGGCAGGATCAGCAGGCCGGTACCGATGTCCGCCGGGGACTCGGTCGAGAACGCATACGTGGTCACGGATCGATCCTCCTCGTCGTCGACGCGGCCGCGGGCGGGCGGTGGGCCAGTCTAGTGGGAGGCCGCGGCCCGGTGAGACGACCGGACGCGCCGGTACGCTGAGCCTCCCATGGGACGAGCGCCGTGAAGACGCGGAAGGTCACCGACCTTGTCCACTTCGAGGACGAGGCCGCGCGCACCGAGATCCTCTACGAGACTCCCCAGCTCTTCTCGCAGGTCGTCTGCGTCCAGGGGTCGCAGGGGATCGGCCCGATGTCGGACGCCAGCTCGGACGGATTCCTCGTGGTCCTCGCCGGCGAGATCGCAACGCAGATCGGCAAGGCTCGAGCGCGGATGCAGCAGTGGGAGTCGGCCCTCGTTCCGGCGGGTGAGGAGCTCACGCTCCGGAACGCGTCCGAGGAGCCGTCGGTCGTGCTCCTCGTGCTCGCGCCGCCGCCCGCCTAGGGCGGTCCGGCCGGGGCGGGGCGGCGGGGCAGGACCGCGAGGGCAACGACGAACGCCGTCACGAACCCGGGGAGGCTTCCTCCGAGCGCAGCGCCGCCGACCAGCGGGAACGGCAGGCGGAGCCAGCCGTGCAGGACGTGTCTGAGACCCGAGGTCCACCAGCCGACGAGGGTCGTGGGCGCACACCACTGGAAGACGACGAAGCCGACCAGCCAGGGCAGGACGGCGCGCCACCGGATCCCTGGTGGCGCGCCATCGAACAGGGCCCGCTCACCGAACCGGCCGCGAGCACGGAGCCCCCAGTCCGCCAGGAACACCGCGAACAGTGGGACGAAGACCGAGCCGATCAGCAACAGGAAGCTCTCCAGCGTGGCGGCCGCGTCGCTCCCGATCGCGGTCGCGATCGCGAGCCCCGCGGCCCCCACCGCGACGATCAGCGCACGCTGCGACCACGCCGGGCGTGCGTTCTGGATGGAGACCGCCGACGAGTAGACGTTCGCCATCGCGTTGTCGGACTCGCCGACCAGCAGCGCCAGCAGAACCACCCCGCCGCCGGCCGCGGCGGCGATGGTGGTGCCGAGGTCCAGCACGTCCGTCCCGGATCCCGCAGCGAGCACGAGCAGCGCGCCCAACAGGTAGAACCAGACGTTGCCCAGCGCGTAACCGGTCGCGGTACCCACGAACGCCGCCCGCGGCTCCCGCCCGAACCGCGAGTAGTCCGCGACGAGCGGGAGCCATGAGATCGGCATCGCGATCACGAGGTCCACGCCCAACCAGAAGGGCAGCCCGCCGACACCCGGCCGGGACCAGATGGCATGAAGATCGGCCCCGGCCAGGACCTTCACGGTGATCCAGACGGCGACCGCCACCACGATCCACACGCCGAAGCGCTCCAACCACCTGCGGACAGTGAAGATCGGCCCGGCGAGCGCGAGCGCCGTGCACACGATGGCAACGACGAGCATCCACAGGAGCGTGGAGTCCAGCCCGAACAGGGAGATCGACACGGCGTTCGCGATGCGTCCCATCGCCCAGAACTCGAACGCCGTCCACCCGATCAGCTGGACGAGGTTCGCGACCGACGGCACGTAGGACCCGCGGAGCCCGAGCACCGGCCGGAAGAGCACCATCGACGGGACGCCGTCGCGTGCGCCGGCGGCAGCGACCAGCCCGAGCGGAAGGCACCCGATCGTGGTCCCGATCACGATCGCGAGCACCGCCGTCGGGAGCCCGAGCCCCGGCACCAGCAGCGCCCCGCTCACCAGGACGAGGAGCCCGATCGACAGATCGCCCCAGAGCACCGCGAGGTCGAGCCCGGAGAAGCGCCGGAGCGCGTCCGGGACGGGCCGTATCCCCCAATGCGGCGTTTCGCGTTCGAGGGCTTCCTCGAGCCGTTCGGCGACCGATGCCGCCGGTGCCGTCGGTGTCATGAGCTCCCTCCGCCGGTCCTGACCGGATCAGGTTCGAAGGGTCGCCGGTTCCGCAACCGGCCTCTCAGCCCGGTCCCACCGGGCTCCCCTGCTTCCCTTCCACGCTAGCACGGGGTCGCGCGATCACCGGCGCGACGGACCGGAGGCGATCACCGCCCCCCGGAGCCCCCGGGCGCCCCGCCGCATCAGCAACCGCAGCACGGGCGCGTACAGCCACGCGGCTGCTCCGCCGACCACCGGGATCCGCAGCCGGACGTCCTCGGTCCAGTCGAACCGCGTGCCGCCGGGCTCGGGCGTCAGGCTCCACGTGCCCTCGCCCTCGACGAGACCCCCGTGACGCAGGACGAGCCGCTGGGGTGGCTCCCAGCCGATCACCTCCATCGCCTCCGCGAACGCTGGGAGCCCCAGGATCCGGGTCCGCACGGCGAGCCGCACGCCCACGCCCTCCCGCTGCTTCGAGACGACCTCGACACGATCCGCGTCGAGCATCCAATCGGCCTGGCGTTCCCACGCCAGCAAGGTCGCCCAAGCCTCCTCGGGCGGACACGGGAGCGATGTTCCGACCCGGACGAGCATGGGTCAGCGGAGCGGACCCGTCACGACTTCGACCGCCGCGACGAGGGTGCCGTCGTGCACGAGCTCGACCGCCGCCTCGATGTCCGTCCCGAACTCCCGGTCGTGTTCGACGAACGGCACGCGACCCCGGATCGCCTGCACCGCGGCCCGGGTTGCCGGGCCGGGCTCGAGCGGCGCGCGGAGATCCAGGGCCTGCGCCGCAGCGAGCGCCTCGAGCGCGAGGACGGTCTCGGCGTTCGTAACGATCTCCCGCGCGTGTCGTGCGCTCGTCATCCCCATGCTCACGTGGTCCTCCTGGCCGGCGCTCGACGGGATCGAATCGACGGATGCCGGGTGCGCCACCGACTTGCATTCGGAGACGATGGAGGCGGCCGTGTACTGGATCAGCATGAATCCGCTGTTGAGCCCGCTCTCGGGGATCAGGAACGGCGGGAGACCGTTGGAGGTATTCGGGTCGAGGAGCCGGTAGAGGCGCCGATCGCTGATCGACGCGAGCGAGACCAACGACAGCGCGAGCGCGTCCATGGCGACAGCGACAGGCATCCCGTGGAAGTTGCCGCCGCTCTGCACGTCGTCGTCCTCGACGAGGACGATCGGGTTGTCGCTCACGCTGTTCGCCTCGATCGCCAGCACCTCGCGGACGTGGCGGCAGGTGTCGCGGGTCGCGCCGTGCACCTGCGGAGCGCAGCGGAGCGAATAGGCATCCTGCACCAGGTGCGGTGACGCGCGATGCGACTCGCGGATCGGAGAGCCATCCAACAGGACCCGGAGGTTCGTCGCGCTCGCCGCCTGTCCGGGATGCGGCCGGAGACGTTGCAGCCGCTCGTCGAACGGCGCGTCGGTCCCGAGCGACGCTTCGATCGTCATCGCGGCGATCACGTCCGCGGCCCGGGCGAGCTGCTCGGACCTGATCAGCGCGAGGGTGCCGATCGCGAGCATCCCCTGCGTGCCGTTGACGAGCGCGAGCCCTTCCTTCGCCTGGAGCTCGAGCGGACGCAACCCCGCTCGGCCGAACCCGTCGGCGGCCGGCTCCATGGCGCCGTCGCCGGTGAGCAACCGCCCGAGCCCGATCAACGGCAGGGCTAGACCGGCGAGCGGTGCGAGGTCACCCGAGGCCCCGAGCGAGCCCTGCTCCGGGACGGCGGGGATCAGGTCACGGTTCAGCATCTCGATCATCAGCTCGATGACCTCCGCGCGCACGCCCGAGTGCCCGAGTGCGAGGACGTGCGCGCGGAGCAGCAGCATCGCGCGTGCCTCCTCGCGCGACAGCGGTCGCCCGACCGCGGTCGCGTGCGAGGTGACGATGCCGCGCTGCAGCGCCGAGCTCTGCTCGGGCGCGATCGGCGTATCGGCGAGCGCGCCGAAGCCCGTCGTGACGCCGTACATCGTGCGGCCCTCGGCGACGGCGCGCTCGACCACCTCGCGCGCGGCGCGCACGCGTTCGCGGGCCGGCCCTTCGAACGCCACGTGCGCGCCGCGCGCCACCGCGACGACGTCCTCGAGCGTCAACGGCTCCCCGATCGATACCGGCACGGCGGCAAGGCTACGAGCGGGGCGGCCAGCGGGCAAACCTCGCCGTTACACTCCGCCTCCGAGGAGGTGCGAGAGATGCTCCACGGCGAACACGTCACGCTCCGCGCGATCGAGCGCGAGGATCTGCCGGTCCTGCACGAGCTGCTCGACGACGACCTCGAGCTGATGGCCCGCGCCTCCGACACGCCGGCGCGTCCGGCCTCCCTCGCCGAGCTCGAGCATCGGTTCGACGAGCGGCTCGAGGAGTCCGATCCCCGGACGATGCGCTTCGTGATCGACGTGGACGAGGAGTTGATCGGCGAGTGCGAGCTCCACTTCATCGATCACTTCCAGCGGACGTGCCACCTGGGGATCACGCTCGGACGGGCCTTCTGGTCGAAGGGATTCGGCCAGGATGCCGTCCGGGCGCTGGTGGACTTCGCGTTCCGCGACCTGGCGATGCGCAAGGTCGGCCTGGAGGTCCTCGCCGACGACGAGCGGGCGGTCGGCGCGTACACCAAGGCCGGCTTCGTCGAGGAGGGCCGCCTCCGCGCCCACGCCTGGTTCGACGGTGAGATCCACGACACGCTCGTGATGGGGATCCTCCGCGAGGAATGGGAGTCCGGACCACAGGACTAGGCAGCGGCACCAAGCCCGGTGGGACAGACGGGGGATGCCGAGTCCATGCGGGAGGGCGATTGCATGGGGCATCCCCTGTGGGTACGGTTCGCACGTCGTGCGGAGCTTCCCCCTCGCTGCAACCGCGATGTCCCGACCGCCCCAACGCATCCGCGTCTTGGTGGCGGATGACGAGCCTGCCCTCCGGGGAGCCCTAGCGGAGCTCCTCGCCCAGGAGGATCGGATCTTCTTCGTCGGAGCGGCGGCCGACGCGGACGAGGCGATCGCGCTCGCCCAGCGGGAGCAGCCCGACGTCGCCCTGCTCGACGTCAAGATGCCGGCGGGCGGCGGTCCCCGGGCCGCGCGAGAGATCCAGCGGCTGTCTCCCGGGACCCGCGTGATCGCGCTCTCGGCGTTCGAGGACCGTCCGACGGTGCTCGAGATGCTCCGCGCAGGCTGCGTCGGCTACCTCGTCAAGGGGACCGCGGCCGAGGACATCCTCGGATCGATCCGCCGGGTCGCCCAGGGCGGCACGAGCCTCTCGGACGAGGTCGTCGGGGGCATCGTGCACGAGCTCTCGTCCCAGCTCCGTCGCGAGGAGATCGAACAGGAGCAACTCGAGGCTCGCCGCGGCGAGATCTTGCGGTTCGTCGCGGGCGAGGGGATGTCCATGGCGTTCCAGCCGATCGTCAACCTCGAGGACCACGACGTGATCGGGGTCGAGGCCCTCGCGCGGTTCCGGTCGTTCCCGATGCGCCGGCCCGACGAATGGTTCGCCGAAGCCCGGGCGCTCGACCTCGGGGTCCATCTCGAGCTCTCGACGATCCGGCAGGCGGCGCTCGGCCTCCCCAAGCTCCCGCCTCGCTCTTATCTCTCCGTCAACTGCTCGCACCGCGCCGCCCGCTCCCCCGACTTGGCGCCGATCCTGGAGCCGGTCGCTCAGCGGATGGTCGTCGAGATCACCGAGCACGAGGCGGTCGACGATTACGACGAGCTCGCGCGGTGGCTGGCGCCGCTCCGCGCGCTCGGCGTCCGGATCGCGATCGACGATGCAGGTGCCGGGTACGCGAGCTTGCGCCACACGCTGCAGATCGCGCCCGACATCGTGAAGGTCGACATCTCGCTCACCCGCTCGATCGACGGGGACCGCGGCAAGCGCGCCCTCGCGAGAGCGCTGATCTCCTTCGCGCAGGAGATGGACATGACGATCGTCGCCGAAGGGATCGAGACCGACGCCGAGCTGCAGACGCTCCTCGACCTGGGCGTCCGGTACGGGCAGGGCTACTTCCTGGCGCAGCCGGGAACGCTCCCCGGCACCTGACCCTTCGGCTCAGGTCGTCCGGCGATCGATCGCCCAGGACGAGCCGGGCGTGGACTTCGTGAAGTTCTTCATCTCGGTCGCGACCGCGACGACCTCGGCGAAATGCGCGAACCGCCGGCGCTGCGTGCTCGCGATCCCGATCGAGATCGTGAGCGGCGGGAACCGCTGTTGTTCGCCGCGCCGATTGAGCACCTCGATCCACCCGCGCTCGCGATCGGCTTCGTCGTAGTAGTCCGGCGAGCGATCGTCGAATCGCTGGACGATCGTGTCGGCCACGAGCGCCGCTGCCGACGGGGGCACGACGAGGACGAAATCGTCTCCCCCGAGGTGCCCGACGAACGCGTCGCCAGGGACGAGCTCCTCGAGCACGTTCTCCATCGTCCGCGCGAGCTCCTGGATCACCTGGTCGCCGCGCGCGAACCCGTAGTGGTCGTTGTACGCCTTGAACTGATCGAGGTCGGCGTAGAGCAACGCGAACTCGTTCCCCGAGGACACGCGTCCCTCGATCTCCTCCTGGATCCGGACGTTCCCGGGGAGGCCGGTCAGCGGGGACTCGTCCTTCATCTCCTTCGAGCGGCGCAGGACGCCGCGCACCCTCGCGAGGAGCTCCGGGGTGTCGAAGGGCTTGACGATGTAATCGTCGGCGCCGATCGCGAACCCCTCGAGCTTGTCGGCGGAGAGCCCGCGGGCGGTGAGGATGATCACGGAGACCGCCGCGGTCCGCGGGTCCTGGCGGAGGAGGCGGGTCAGCTCGAACCCGTCCACGTGGGGCATCATCACGTCGGTGATCACCAGGTCCGGCGCGTCCTGCTGGACCAGCTGGATCGCCTGCTCCCCGTCGTTCGCGACGCGGACCTGGTAGCCGGCCGCAGCGAGCTCGATCTCGAGGAGCCGAGCGATGAAAGGATCGTCGTCGACCACGAGCAGCTTCTCGCCGCCCGGGTCCGGTCCGCGTTCTCCGTCGCTCACGTCGACTCGCACATCACTCGGCGGCTCCCCTCTCGATCTGGTCGCGCCCGCCCCCACCGACGCATCGGCAGCTTACCGTCCCGACCTGGAGGGGTCGCGGAAGCACCGGCACGGACGGCAGCACCGGTGTCGTGGGACGATGGGTGCCTCGCAACACGTGAAGGGGTCCCTCGAAGATGCAGGTGCTCGATTCGTTCCTCGATGCGATGGGCGATACCCCGCTCGTCCGTCTCCGCGCAGTGACGCGAGGACTGCGTCCGACCGTGCTCGCCAAGCTGGAGATGCTCAACCCCGGCGGGTCGGTGAAGGACCGGATCGGGATCCGGATGATCGAGGCGGCCGAACGCGAAGGGAAGCTGCGCCCGGGCGGCACGATCGTGGAGCCGACGTCGGGCAACACCGGCCACGGACTGGCGATCGCGGCCGCGGTCAAGGGGTACGACTGCATCTTCGTGATGCCCGACAAGATGAGCCAGGAGAAGATCGCGCTCCTGCGCGCGTACGGGGCCGAGGTGGTGATCTGCCCGACCGCGGTGGCGCGCGAGTCGCCCGAGTCGTATTACTCGGTGGCCGACCGACTGGCCTCCGAGATCCCGGGAGCGTTCCAGCCGAACCAGTACTTCAACCCCGTCAACCCGCAAACCCACGAAGAGACGACCGGTCCGGAGATCTGGCGACAGACCGACGGGACGATCGACGTGTTCGTCTCGGGCGTCGGGACCGGCGGCACGATCACCGGCGTCGCGCGGTTCCTCAAACGGATGAACCCGTCGGTCACGATCGTGGGCGCCGACACGGAGGGCTCGGTCTACACCGGCGACTCCCCCCGACCGTACCTCACGGAGGGGATCGGGGAGGATTTCTGGCCGGACACCTTCGACCCGGCCCTCGTGGACCGTTGGGTGCGCGTCCCCGACCGCGACGCCTTCCTCACGGCGCGCGCCGTGACCCGTCAGGAGGGCATCTTGATCGGCGGCTCGGGCGGCTCCGCGGTCTCCGCAGCGCTCACGGTCGCACGCGACTACGACGAGGACGCCACGATCGTCGTGCTGCTCCCCGATACCGGCCGGCAGTACCTGTCGAAGCTGTTCTCCGACTCGTGGATGCGCCAGTACGGCTTCCTCGAGGGACCGGAGGTGATCCGGGTCGAGCAGGTGCTGAGCGCCAAGGGCGACGAGTTGCCCGCCGTGATCACCGTCCTCGCGCACGACAAGGTGCGACAAGCGGTCGACGTGCTGCAGACGCACAGCATCTCGCAGGCGCCCGTCGTCCGGGAGGCATCGACCGACGTGGCCCAGTTCGTCGGGTCGATCCGCGACCGCGAGCTGCTCGAGCGGGTGTTCCGCGATCCCGACGCGCTGCAGGCCGACGTCGCCTCGGTGATGGCGCCGCCGATCCCCGTGGTCGAGTGGGACGCGGCGGTCGATGACGCGTTCGAGGAGCTCGAACGTGCCCCAGCGGTCCTGGTGGCGAAGGCCGGGCAGGTCGTGGGCGTCCTGACCAGGAGCGACCTGTTGGACTTCCTCGCGCACCGGCGGCAGGCTCCTTCGAGGTAGTGCTCGCACTCGGGATCGACGTCGGCGCGCCGCGCAAGGGTATGGACCTGGTCCTGCTGGACGACGCGCGCGAACCGCTACGGGTCGTCTCGAAGGTCGGGATCGACCGCCTCGGGCTCCTGGTCGGCGAGCTCCAGCCCGACGTGATCGCGATCGACGCGCCGCCCGCATGGGCCCCGAACGGGTCGTCGCGACTGACCGAGCGGCTCCTCGCGCGATGCAACATCCACGCGTTCAACACTCCGTCGGCGCGCGCGGGCTCCGGCCACCCCTTCTACGCATGGATGGAGCTCGGGTTCCAAGTGTTCGCGGTGGCGGCCGCGCGGGGCTACCCGCGCTATCGCGCGGGAGCCCCGCGCGGCACCGCCATGGAGGTCTTCCCGCACGGCAGCGCCGCGGTCCTCGCCGGCTGTCTTCCGCCGCTGGGCGCGAAGAAGAAGGCCTGGCGCGAGCGGATCCTGGCTTCCCAGGGCGTCCCGACCGCGGAGCTGACGACCGCGGACCGGGTCGACGCCGCCCTCTGCGCGCTGACCGGCTTGCTCGCGCTCGACGGGAAGCGGTTCGCGCCCGGAGATCCGAAGGAGGGGGTGATCGTGCTCCCCGCCGCGTCGCTCCCCGCGCGACCCTTCCGCGCCGCGCCGGCCGAGGCGCACGACGAGGCCACGCTGCCGCTGTTCCGCGAGTGCGCGTGCGGCGACCCGGCGTGCCACGAGCTCACGCGGACCGAGTTCGCGCCGGGGCACGACGCGAAGCGCAAGTCGCGGCTATGGGCGAGCGCCCGCACCGGCGTGCTCGCGACCGAGGAGCTGAGGAGACGCGGATGGGTGATCCCACCGGAGATGCGATGAGGTTCGAGACGGCCGCGGTCCATGCGGGCCAGGACCCCGAGCCGGTGTACGGCTCGGTCAACGTCCCGATCTACCAGACCGCGACGTACGCGCAGGAGGAGGTCGGGAAGCCGAAGGTGTGGGACTACGCGCGCGGCGGGAACCCGACGCGCGCGGCCTTCGAAGCAGCGCTCGCCGCCCTGGAGGGCGGCGAGCGCTGCTTCGCGTTCGCGAGCGGCATGGCCGCCGAAGCGACCCTGCTCCTGACGCTCCGCCCGGGTGATCACGTCCTGCTGGCCGACGACGTCTACGGCGGGACGTACCGGTTGCTCTCGAGGGTGCTCGGACCATGGGGGCTCGCGTTCGACACGTGCGATATGACCGACCTCTCGTCGGTCCGCGACGCCCTGCGAGCGGAAACACGATTCGTGTGGGTGGAAACGCCCTCCAACCCCCTGCTCAAGATCGTCGATATCGCGGCGGTATCCGCTGCCGCGCACGCGACCGGGTCGAAGGTCGTCGTCGACAACACCTTCGCAACGCCCGCCGCACAACGGCCGCTCGCGCGCGGCGCCGACGTGGTGGTGCACAGCGTGACGAAGTACATCGGCGGACATTCCGATCTGATCGGGGGCGCGCTCGTCACCAGCGACGCCGAGCTGATCGAGCCAGTCGCGTTCCTCGTGAACGCGGTCGGCGCGGTTCCGGGTCCGATGGACAGCTACCTCGCGCTCCGCGGGCTGAAGACGCTCGCGATGCGGATGGAACGGCACTCGGCATCGGCGGCGGCGATCGCAGCGTTCCTGGACGCTCATCCGAAAGTCAACCAGGTGTACTATCCGGGCCTGCCGGGTCATCCCGGGCACGACGTGGCGGCGCGACAGATGAGAGGGTTCGGCGGCATCGTCTCGTTCACGGTGGGCTCCGCCACCGAGGCCCTTCGCGTCGCGCGCAGTACCGAGCTGTTCTTCCTGGCGGAATCGCTCGGTGGCGTGGAGTCGCTGATCGAGGTCCCCGGGCCGATGACGCACGCGAGCGTCGCGGGATCGCGGCTCGAGGTGCCGCCCGAGCTGATCCGCCTCTCCGTTGGCGTGGAGCATCCCGACGATCTGATCGAGGACCTCCGACGCGCGCTCGGCTGACGTGACGCGTCGGTCCGCGGCGTTCGTATCCGCGATGCTGCTGCTCTGGATCTCGCCGGCGTCCGCACGCGCCGAGCCCGCCGCGGGCGCACCGTCCCGCTTCCTCCGCGCCGATCAGCCCGTGAGCATGGCGTGGACGCCCGACGGGACGCGCCTCTTCTTCGACGAACAGGCGACCGGCGACGTCCGCGTCGCGACGGCCGACGGCACCGTGCTCCCGCAGCCGTTCGCACACCTCGACGTCGACGTGTCCTCGGAGACCGGGCTGCTCGGCGTCGTGATCGACCCCGCGTTCCCTCAGCAGCCGTGGATCTACGTCTACTACTCGGATCCGGCGCTGGGGCTGAACCGCCTGGTGCGTTTCCGCGCCGACGGCGATGTCGCCGCGGCCGCGCCACAGGTCCTGCTGGATGGTCTCGGGTCGCAGAACCGCTACCACAACGGAGGTGCGCTCGTGTTCGGCTCCGACGGGATGCTCGACGTGACCGTCGGCGAATCGCACGAACCATCGTTCGCACAGGACCCGAACTCGATCGGCGGGAAGGTGCTCCGTCTGATGCCCGACGGCTCGGTCCCGCCCGACAACCCGATCCCCGGCAACCCGCTGTTCACGCTAGGGCACCGGAACTCGTTCGGGATCTGCGTCGACCCGGCGACCGGTGACCACTGGGAGACCGAGAACGGCCCGACGAGCCACGACGAGATCAACCTGCTCCGACCGGGCGGCAACTACGGCTGGCCCGACGTCATGGGCTCCGGAGGACCCGAGGGCACGATCGACCCGGTGGTCGACCACGTGCAGGAGATCGCACCCACCGGCTGTGCCGTATGGCGCGGCGCCCTCTACTACGGCTCCTACCTCGACGGCGCGATCCGCCGGCTCGACCTACCGCCCGGGAGCGACCCTCGGCCGGTCGCGGTGAGCGTCCTCGGCGAGCCGGTGTACGACGTCGCCGTCGGTCCCGACGACCGTCTGTACGTCTCCTCACCGAGCGGCATCTGGCGCCTGGACGCCCCACCGACCGGGACGGTCTCGGTCCCCGCCCCGGCCCGCCCGTCGCGCTCGTACCCATGGTGGGGGTGGTTCGCCCTGGTCGCGGCGGTGGGTCTCGCCGTCGTGTTGCTCCTGCGGCTCCGTCCCGAACGCTCCGCTACGCCCTCGGACGCTTGAGGTACGCGATCAGCGAGGCCCCTCCGGCGGGCGTCTGCTGTTGGGTCACGGCCACGAGCTCCCAGCCATCCTCACCGAACGTGTTCAGGATCTCCCCGGGGTTGTGCTCCAGCAGCGGCGCGACGAAGTACTCCCACGCGGTCATCTACAGCTCCTCTCCCATCAGTCGAGCGCGAACGTGCCTGATGCAGACGCCCATGATGACGTCGAGGCCGCCCTCCGTCGCGATGCGGGCCGCTTCCTCGCTCACGATGTCTTCCTGGAGCCAGAGCACGCGGGCGCCGACCGCGACCGCCTGACGCGCAACCTCCGGCGTCTCTTCCGCGCGCCGGAACACGTCGACGACCTCGACCCCAGCGTCCTTCGGGATCTCCGCGAGCGACGGGAAAGACCGCTCGCCGAGCACCTCCGTCTCGTTGGGGTTGACCGGGACGATCCGGTACCCGTGCTCTTGGAGGTACCGCGCGACCTGGTAGGACGGGCGTGCGGGGTTGGACGAGAGTCCGACGACCGCGACCGTGTGGACCGCACCGAGCAAGGCCCGGAGCTCGCGGTCCTCCGGGCTCAGGACGTCAGCCATGGCGCCGTCTCCCGCGCGAGCTCGATGAACGCGTGCAGCATGAACCCGGTCGCGCCCCAGATCGTCGCCTCATCGGCCACGTACCACCATCCCTTCCAGACCTGTCCGCCGTCACGCTGGAGCTCGCGTTCCTCTTCGAGTGCGGCGAGCGTCCTCGTCGGAATGGTCAGGACGCGCGCGATCTCTGCGCGGCTCTCGTGAAGGACGGGGAGCACGCGAACCGCAGCGACGAACGGGGTCACGAGGATGCCGGACACGAACGTGTGGATCGACGGGAGCGCGCCGAGCACGTCCGGGAGTGCGGGATCGAGGGCGATCTCCTCGTGCGTCTCGCGGAGCGCGGTCGCGACGAGCGCGTCGTCGCCCGGCTCGGCGAGCCCGCCTGGGAACGACACCTCTCCCGGATGCCGGGAGAGGTGGGCCGCCCGCTCGGTGAACAGCAACGACGGCTCGGGCTCCTCGATCAGCAACGCGAGGACGGCGGCGAGCCGCTCGCCGGGGTCGGGCTCCGGATGCGGATCCGGGTCGAGCATTTCGCGCAGCGTCGAGCGGTGATCCGTGAGCGCCATGGGCCCATCGTAGGAGACCGCCCACCGAACGCCGCCCCCAGATGGCCAGGCCGAGGGCGACTGGTAGCGTGCCCGGCGTGACGGAGGTCGACGATGTCCGTTCCCCCGCCGCCGATGCCGCGGCGGCCTCGGTCGACGTCGACGAGCTCCTGGCCTACGCGCGCGCGCTGATCGGCGCGCCCTCGGAGAACCCGGGCGGCATCGAGGACGAGGCGGCTTCGGTGGCGGCCGACATCCTCACCTCGCTCGGAGCGACGCCGGAGATCATCCGGGGCGACGAGGGACGACCGTCCGTCATCGCCCGTTTCGGGGATCGAGCGCGGCCGTCTCTCGCGTGGAACGGCCACCTCGACACCGTCCCGGCCGGGTCGCCCGACACGTGGACGAGCCCGCCCTTCGCCGGTGAGATCCGTAACGGGAAGCTGATCGGCCGCGGTGCGTGCGACATGAAGGGGCCGATCGCGGCCGCGCTCGCGAGCGCGGCCGCGATAGCCCGCGTCGGCGTCCCGCTGGGTGGTTCGCTCTGGTTCCACCTCGCTGCCGACGAGGAGCTCGCGGGGATCCACGGTACGAAGGTGCTCTGGGAGCGCGGGATGCTCGATCAGGGCGCCGCGATCGTCGGCGAGCCGACCGAGCTCCAGCTGGGGGTGGCCGAACGCGGCGGGGCGTGGATCACGGCGACCGCGCATGGGAAGGCCGCCCACGGCTCGCAACCCCACCGAGGCGTGAACGCGATCACGTCGATGGCTCGCCTGCTGCTCCGGCTCGAGGAGGCGCTCCCGGATCTGCACCACCCCTTGATCGGCGGCCCGACCGTCAACGCCGCGTTGATCGAGGGCGGGAGCGCGCCGAACGTCGTCCCCGACCGCTGCGTGGTCGACATCGATCGCCGTCTGTTGCCCGGCGAGGACGATCCCGCCGCCGTGCTGGCGCCGTTCCAACGGGTCATCGAGGAGATCCGAACCGACCATCCCGAGGTGCGGATCGACGTGGCGATCCGCGAATGGACCGACGCGGCCGAGACGTCGCCGGACGAACGCATCGTCCGGCTGGCTCGCGCGGCGGTCGCTGAAGCCGACGGCGCCCCGCCGGCCGCCGTCGGCTTCAGCGGCATCACCGACGCCCGCTACTACCTCAACCAGGCGAAGATCCCGACGGTGATCCTTGGACCGGGTTCGATCACGGTGGCGCATGCCGCGGACGAATGGGTCGCCGTGGACGAGCTCGCCGCCGCCGCCCGCGCGTACGCGCGGCTCTTCGTCGGCTTCCTCGGCGTCTGAGGCCCCCAGGATCACGCGGATGGTTGCCCGTCGGCCGAACGCGCTACGGCGCGCCGTAGCGCGACCAACCTAGCCCGTCCAGCCCTTTGACCACCCCCCTCCTACGGCGCAGGATGAGCAGGAAAGCGGGCAGCCCGGGGGTGCCCATCGTGGACAACGATCCGATCAGGAGGGGTGAACCACTGCGCCTCGAAGTCACGCCACCGCCGGTGGTTCGGGTCGTGCTGGCCGAGAACGACTCGCCGGGCCCGCTCCATTACCTGATCGAGAGCGAGGGGTTCCAGGTCGTCGGGTGCGCCTCCGACGACGCGGAGCTGGCCCGCGTCCTCGCGCAGGTGCGCCCCGACGTCATCGTCCTCGACGCCGACATCAGCGCGACGTCTGCGCTGATCGCTCGTGAGCGGGCGCCTTCGTCCGAGCTGATCGTGGTGTGGCCCGACGGGGTGCAGCTGCCGCCCGCGGCCGAACGCGTCCACCCGCGCCTCGTGTACCAGGACCTCGGCCCGGCGATCCGTCGAGCAGCCGACGATCGCCGCGCCCGCCATCCCACCGCGGTCGAGCCGGCCGACGACCATCTCGAGGCGCCGGCCGAGCCACCCGGATCCGTCGACGTCGCGAACCGCGTGGCACAGCGCACGAGCACCCGTGTTCTCGTGGGGATGACAGCCGTCATCGCGGCCATCGTCTTGACGATGGGCGCCTCGTTCGCGCTCGAAGGCTGGAAGGCATCGCCTCCGCCGTCGGCCGGCCACAGCCTCACCATCTCGCCGAGCCTCGGACCGGCGACCGTACCGAGCCCCGCCGGTCACCCGAGCAGGACCGTCGGGAGCCATCGACCGGATCGTTCCGGGTGCGCGGCTGGCGCGACGACCGACCGGGGAGGCCCGAACGCCCACGCAGCCGCCAACGCCCGGGGAGCGGCCGCGCCCTGCTCGGGCCGCGGACCGAAAACGACCCACCGGCATTCCCACCCAGACGGCAACCATCCCGGGAACGGCCCGGCATCCTCGCGCGGCATCGGTCGAGGGAGTGCGAAGGGCAACGGCGCCGCCGCACCGGTTCACCCGACGCATCCGTCGAACGCACCTTCGAAGGTGCCGGCCGGACCGCCGGCGACGCCCGGCTCCCAGCGCAGCGGTCCCCCGGGCTGAGACCGGCCTCAGTCGTCGTCAGCGCGCCGGAGGCGTTTGGTTTCGGAACGCTTCCGCTTCGCGGCGATCCGGCGCTCGACGGCCCGTCGACTCGGTCGCGTCGGACGACGCGTTGGTGACGGGGGCGCGACCGCGACGGCGAGGATCTCGGCCATCCGCTCCAGGGCTGCCTCCCGGTTCCGGAGCTGCGATCGCTGCTCCGACGCCGTGACCGTGAGGACGCCTTCGACGAGCCGGCCGGCCAGTCGCTCGAGCGCTCGCCTGCGCTGCACCGGACCCAACGCGCTCGTCTTCGCCACATCGAGGCTCAGCTCCACCCGGGTGTCGCCGGTGTTGACGGACTGCCCGCCCGGGCCCGACGCGTGGCTGAACCTCCAGCGCAACTCCCGCTCCGGCACGAGGATCGAGCGGCTGACGCGAAGCGGACCCAGCATGTTCGCAGTATGCCGCCGGCCTCGCCGGGATCGGCACCCCTCCGTATCATCGCGGGGTGAGCGGGGATCCGGAGCGACCGACACCGGTCGACGTCGGTGCGGGGCGCGTCGAGGCCTTCAGCGACGCCGTCATGGCAGTGATCATCACGATCCTGGCGCTCGAGCTGCGGGCGCCGCTCGGCCCGAACCCGAAAGACGTGTACGACCAGCTGCCGAGCTTGTTCATCTACGTCCTCAGCTTCGTGTTCATCGCGATCTACTGGAACAACCATCACCATCTGCTGCGGGCGACGACCCGGATCAGCGGCGCCGTGATGTGGGCGAACATGCTCCTGCTGTTCTGCTTGTCCCTGATCCCGGTGGTCACGGAGTGGCTCCGCAGCTTCTACCGTGAGCCGCTCCCAGCAGCCTCCTTCGGCATCGTTGCCCTCGCCGCGGCGTTCTCGTATTCGGCACTCGTGCGGGCCATCATCCGCGCCAACGGACGTGACTCGCTCGTGGGAACGGCGATCTCATCGGATCTCAAGGGGAACGTGTCGCTGGTGATCTACGCCGGCGGCGTGGGTTTGGCCTTCGTGGATGTCTGGATCGCGTACGTCCTCTACGCGGCCGTCGCCGTGGTGTGGTTGATCCCGGACCGGCGATTCACCCGCGGCGCGGGTCGACGCTAGGGAGCGGCTCGAGCCCGTACAGACGTCGGGCCGCAGGCGACATCCGTGCCGCTTCGGCCTCGGTGATCATGGAGGCGCGTTGCGGCGCGACGCGCTCACGCCGGAACCGACGAGCACGACGTGGCGGCTCGGGCTCGGGTGGTGCCGGCCGCGGCACATGCGCGTGCCGGATCTTCGGGGGCTCCACCAGATCCAGCTCGGCGGGGTCGGCTCGGATCACCTGCTCCTGCACGGCGGCGTCGACCAGTCCCGACAGGACCGAGGATGGCAGTGGGGCGACCTCGTCCGGCTCCCACGGATAGCGGAAGGGCGGCGTCCCTGCTCCGGTCAGCTGTCGCTCTTCCTCATCACGACGCTCGAACTCGGCGGCGAAGCGCTCGGCGCCCCACCGCGTGGCCTTCCGATGCGCGTACGCGAGGAGGGCAGCCTCGAGCTGCTCGTCCTCGTGGTCGGCTTCGGGCTCAGGTCCTTCAACCCAGGCCGCACGAAGCTCGTCGACCCGATCCACCCCCTCGATCCGCATCTCCCAGGTATCGGCCCCGGACCCCCGCCGACTTCAGCGTCACTACGAGATCTGCCCGAAGAACGGGTAGTGGCCGAGCCATCGCGTCGTGGGAGGCCGGCCGGATAGAAGGCGCCTCGCCCGTCCGCGTACTGCGATCCGCTCGTCCCGATGAAGACGGAAGGCGTCAGGTGCGGGAGGCTCGACGGCGGAGCGTCTTCGCTTCGTCGGCGAGCCGCCGCGCTTCGGCCTCGGCGGTTTCCGCCGAGGCCGAAGCGTCCCGGGCCTTCGCGCGGAGCTGTTCCGCGTGACGCGCTGCTCGCTCGGCCTCGCGCTCCGCGACGACCGCGGCCCGTTCGGCCTCCTTCGCCTCGCGCTTGCGGTCCTCTTCGGTGGCGGCGTCCTCTCCGCCGGCCCCGTCGCCACCTTGGAGTAGCTGGAACCCTCCCGCCGGACCAAGGCCAGAGCCGGGCGTCGCCTCGCGGTCGAGGGTGCCGTCGCGGAGCCGCCCCCCGAGCTCCGGATCGACCGAGGCCGCCTCCAGCGTGAGGACGATCGCGTCGCGGTGGGCGCCGCCCCGGGCGCCGAGCGCTTCCAGCGCGACCTCCGCCAGCGCTGCGACCTTCGTCCGGCGCGCCTGCGTCGCGGTCCGAAGGTCATCGGCGCCCTTGCCCGAGATCGCGGCGACCTGTGCTTGCCGCAGGTCGTCACCCGCACGCAGGAGAGCGGTGACGTCGGCCGGACGCTCCCTGCTCGCGGTGTTCACCGCCCAGGCGACCACGGTCGGCTTCCGGAGTTTCTTGACGGCCGCCGCGAGCTCGGGCCCGCTCTCGTCGGCGAGCTGCCCAGCGAGGGCGTCCCGGCCCTCGATGAACCCCTCCGGCGCGAGACCGTAGAGCTCCTTCGCGCGGACGCGAGCCTCGTCCTCGATGGTCACCGGAGCGATCGCTCCATCGGGGCCTCCGATCGATCCGGCCAACCGTACCGCGTTCGGTCCCTCCGGGTGCCGGGCCGGTGCCCCCTCAAGCGCACGTCCCGGACCGCCGAGCTAGGCCCTCGTAGGCTCGAAGGGGACCATCCGAGGAGGTGCGGTGACCGACGAACAGGAGGCCCGAGGCAGGCGTCCGCTCGCGCGCCGGGTCGGGCATGTGCTCCTCAGCGTCGCGACGCTCGTCGTGATCACGGTGGCCTCGATCGCTTTCGGCTTGCGCATCACACCCCTGCAATCGGTGTCGGCGCTCGGGCAGACGGTGGGGGTCGGCTCCACCTCGCCGACCGCGAGCCTGCGCGGCCCGGGCGAGGTGGACCTGTTCGGGCAGCCCCTCCCGACACAGGCGCGATTCCTCGGACCCGTCCGCCCGCGGCTGGTGCTGACGGACATCACGCTCAACCAGCAGGTCGCGGGTCTGTTCGCCCCGGATACGCAGGCGGGATCGGCCGCGGCCCTCGGCGAGCAGCTCGCGAGCGGCTGGAAGCGCTACTTCGGCTGGGAGATCACGTTCGTGGCCGTCGGTGCGCTGCTCTTGCTGGGGATGATCGCCGGATGGCGCCGTCACCTGTGGAGCTGGAGGAAGACGCTCGTGACGGTGCTCGGGGGGCTGCTGGTCGTCGAAGCCGTCAACGTGGGGCTCATCATGCTCACCGCGACGACCGCTTCCAGCGTCCTGCACGACGTGCACTCCCTGGGGGAGCTCGTCGGTCGGAGCGAGCAGCCACCGCTGGCGGCGGCGCCGGGGCCTCCGCTCCGCGGCGTGCAGGCCGTCGTGATGGGCGACTCGACCGCGGCGGGCCTGGGCGGTCCACCGTTGCCCGATCCGAGCCCGCAGGACCAAGCGTGTGGCCGGAGCGCCGACGCGTACGGCGTGCTCCTCGGGCGCGTGAACCGATGGAACGTCCGCAACCTCGCGTGCAGCGGGGCGACGATCCGCAGCGGGCTCCTGGGCCCGCAGTCGGCGGGCGGCGGCTCGATCCCTCCGCAGCTCGCCGTGGCGAAGCGGGCGGTGGACGCCTCGGCCGTGGTGATCGGGGTCGGCGCCAACGACCTGAACTGGGCGCCCATGATCCGGCTGTGCGCGGTGTCGGTCACGTGTGACGATCGGGCCTCCACCGTCTTCTTCCAACGACAGCTCTCGTCGTTCGCGCGCGACTACTACGAGCTGCTCCGCCAGGTCGCGGGCCTTCCCGACGATCCCAAGGTGGTGATCAACCTCTACTACGCCCCGTTCGCACCGAACGCCGACTGCCTCACCGGGCTCACGCCGGCGAAGATCACCGTCTTGCTGGACCGGCTCGACGCGCTCAACGCGGTGCTCGCGGACGGAGCGAAGACCTTCGGCTACCTCTCCGTGAAGCCCGACTTCACCGGTCACGGGCTCTGCATGGAGCAGCCGTACGTCCAGGGGCTCCGCGACGCGGCGCCGTTCCACCCGAACGGGACCGGCCAGCTCGTGATCGCGCTCGCGGACGAGCGGGCGCTGCTCGGGGCGCCCTAGGCCCGGCTGGACGCGCCGAGGCGTTCGCACCATCATCGCCCGATGACCACGCCGCAGGGCGGGATCTTCGCGCTCGGCACGTCCTCGCACGCGTACCTCGAGTTCGATCTGCGCGAAGGAGCGTCCGAGCGGGCCCTCGCGAGCGCCCTCGCCGGTCTCCGCGAACCGCGGACGACGATGGGCGGCGTCAACCTGGTGATGGGTTTCCGCCCGACGCTCTGGCGAACGCTGCAGCCACGGGCCACGCCGCCGGACCTCGAGGACTTCGACCGTGACGTGGTCGGACCGGACGGCTTCACGATCCCCGCGACCCAGCACGACGCCGTCGTCTGGCTCTCCGGCAGCGCGTACGACGTGATCTTCGACATGTCGCTGAGCGTGATCCGGGAGCTCGGACCCGTAGCGTCGGTCGCCGACGAGACCGCCAGCTGGCCGTACCATCGCGACCTCGACCTCACCGGGTTCATCGACGGGACCGAGAACCCGACGCTGATCGACGCGGCCGACATGGTGCTCATCCCCGACGGGAGCACCGGCGCGGGAGGGACGGTCCTGCTCCTGCAGAAGTGGCGTCACGACGCCGCAACGTGGAACTCGCTCCCGGTCGAGCGACGGGAGCACGTGATCGGCCGGCGGCTGGCGGACAGCACGGAGTTGGAGGACAAGCCCGACGACTCCCACATCGCGCGGACGGACCAGGACGTGTTCGGGAAGATCTTCCGGAGGAACACGCCGTACGGGACCGTCCTGGATCACGGAACGATGTTCGTCGGGTTCGCGGCCGCACAGCGACCGCTCAGCACGATGCTCCAGAGCATGGCCGGAGTGACGAACGGGACCCGTGACTCCCTCACGCGGTACACGACCCCGCTCACGGGTGCGTACTACTTCGTGCCCTCCGCGCGAGATCTACGCATCGACGGCGCCGACGAGGACTGACCCGCGAGGCAGGATCACCTCGTCTGCCTCATCCGACGGCCCGTCGATACGAAGCGTCCTCGAGAACGCGATCGGATGCGTCCGATCCAAGCACCCGCGCCTCAACGGACGCTGTGAGGGGTCCCAGAAGAGGCTCAGGCTCGTAGGCTGGGGGACCGGTCGACCGAAGGAGGTGGGAGCGGTGCAGGACAACGCGCCCGAGAACGCGAAGCAGGCCTGGAACGACGTCGGGGAGCGGTTCTCGTCGTTGGGTCGTCGTCTCTCCGATCATTACCGGGAGGCAGGCGGAACCGGTCGCGCGACCGTCGAAGGGTCGCAGCGCAAGCTCGAGGAGGCCGCGCGTGAGATCGGCAACGAGATCGGGCGAGCCTTCACGGCGCTCGGCGAGACGATCAGCGACGACGAAGCGAAGAAGGAACTGAAGCGCGCCGTGAGCGCGATCGGCGACGCCGTCACCGTCACGGTCAGCGAGGCCGGCAGAGCGGTCCGAGGCCGAGGCTCGTTCGACGAGGAGCCGCAGCGGCCGGATCGGGCCGACGACGAGGGACCACCGAGCGCGAGCGGGTAGGTTCGTCCGTGGCGCTGCTCGATCTGGCTCCGGGATCGTTCGAGGAGTACGCGGCGGTAGGGGGCGGGCACGGACTCAACATCGCCCTCGCCGCGTGGCCGGAAGCGGTGATCGAAGAGATCGGGAAGAGCGGCCTCCGGGGCCGCGGCGGCGCGGGGTTCCCCACCGGCGAGAAGTGGCGGGCGGTCCGGTCGGTCGGGGCCGGGCCGCGGTTCGCGGTGTGCAACGCTGCGGAGGGCGAGCCGGCGACCTTCAAGGACCGGACGTTGCTCAGCACGAACCCGTACCAAGTGCTGGAAGGGCTCGCGATCGCCGCCCACGCGGTCGGGGCCGAACGCGCGTTCCTGGGGCTCAAGGAGGCGTTCGTCCTGGAGGCCGAGGCGCTCGGACGAGCCCTGAAGGAGATGCAAGCCGCGGACGCGCTGGGACGGATCCCGATCGAGATCGTCCTCGGCCCGGACCTCTACCTCTTCGGCGAGGAGACGGGACTGGAGGAGGTCATCGAGGAACGGCCGCCCCTCCCGCGGACCGTCCGCCCGTTCATCCACGGGTTGTTCGCGACTCCACCCAACGACAACCCGACCCTCGTCAACAACGTCGAGACGCTCGCGAACGTGCCGTACATCCTGCGGGAGGGCCCCGACTGGCTGCGAGCGAACGGCACCGAGGACTCTCCCGGCACGATGGTGTTCACGGTCTGCGGCGACGTGCAACGCGAGGGCGTGTTCGAGCTTCCTCTCGGCTCGCCGCTCCGCTCGCTCGTGGAGGAGGCCGGCGGCGGCGCGCCGGAAGGTCGAACCATCAAGGCGATCTTCCCGGGTGCATCGAACACGGTCCTGGTGCCGGATGAGCTCGAGACGCCGATGGACTTCGATTCCATGCGCGAGGTGGGCTCGGGTCTGGGCGCGGGCGGGTTCGCGGTGTTCGACGACTCCGCGTGCATGGTCCAGGCCGCGTACCGCTACTCGCGGTTCCTGGCCGTCGAATCGTGTGGGCAATGTCCCGCGTGCAAGTTCGGCACCGGCGAGGCCACCGAGGCGCTGGCGACGCTCGAGTCGGGACGGGGTTCCGACCGGGACATCGAGCTCGTCCTCGTCCGTTCCCGGAGCTCGACCGACGGACAGAAGTGCGCGCTCCCGACCGGTGAGAGCTTGTTGATGCAGAGCCTCGTCCAGGTGTTCGACGAGGAGTTCCGCCGGCACATCGGGACGGACTGCCCGCTCCCCCGCGAGCTTCCCTTCCACAAGATCGTCGACCGAGATGCCTCCGGACGCTTCGTCTACGACGAGGCCTACGTCCACAAGCAGCCGGACTGGACCTTCGCGTGAACATCGATGACCTGCTCCGCGAGGAGGACGCTGGTTGGACCGAGCTGCATTCGCTGATCGACCCGTTGTCGCCGGCCGAGGCGGAGGCCCGCGGCTATTTCCGGGAAGGATGGTCGGTGAAGGACCTGATCGGACACCTCGGCAGCTGGCTCGCCGAGGCCGGCGTGGCCCTCGAACGGATCAACGTGGGTACGTATCGCGCGGGCGAGCTCGACATCGACGCGAAGAACGACGAGTTCCTGGACGCGCTCCGACCGCTCACGCTGCGGGAGAACCAAGCGCAGGCCGAAGCCGCGAGGACTCAGACGCTGCGCACGCTCCGGTCGCTGCCGGAGGTGTCCGAGGAGGCGGCCTGGTGGATCGAGAAGGCCGGACCCGCGCACTACGCGAAGCACCTCCCCAGGCTGCGGGAGTGGGTCGAGGAACTCCGATCGGAGCGCGCCCGCCCGACGATCACGCGTGAGCCGTGAGCACCCCTCCGATGACGTTCCCGTCGACGCTCTGCGGCCAACGGGCGTCGACGTACCGCACCGCGCCGTCGGGCAGGTGACACGTCGCCCGGAAGCTGGACCCGTGCACCTGGGTCACGGTCCCGGTGCAGAGCGCGCCGCTCGGCAGGTACTCCATCTGGAACTCGGTCGAGACCAACCGCTGCGGTGACACCAAGAGGTCGGCGCGGACGAGCACTCGCTGCGACCCCGAACCGTTCCCCGCCATCGAGACGATACCTCGTGTGACGCCGTTGTTGACGAGGATCCGCCCGTCCAGCGTGTCGCTGAAGCTCGCGGCGTTCCACTCCTTCGGCTGGAACCGCAGCGGTCCGCGAGCGACCGCACCGATCGACACGACGGCGATCAGCGCGGCGGCCACCGGGGCGATGCGAAGGAGCCGTGCCGAGGGACGCCAACGGCGGAGCACGCGCCACGTGATCAGCGCGCAGACCGTGCCGACGGCGACGGCGTCGATCAGGACGAACCACGCGGCGCTCCGGTCGGTCCCGCTCCCGAGCCCGTGCAACGTCGCCGCGGCCCACACGACGAAGTTGACGAAGTGCGCCCGGCGCCAGAACCGGTAGCTGATCTGGACGTTCCGGTAGTGGTTCGTGAACGCGAGGGCGAGGAGCAGCTCGGCGGCGATGATGCCGAGCGCGGTCCAGATCGGCCGGTAGGAGGCGACCAACGGAACCACCAGCGAGGTCAGCGAGAACGGGAGGTAGGCGTCGATCGCGACCGCCGTGATGTGCAGGACCAAGAACGTGCCGACGAGGATGCCGCCGAAGCGATGCACGTCCTCCAAAGCGAACCGGGGCCAGTGCTTCATCGACTTCTGACCGGTCATCAGCAGCCCGATCGTGACGTTCGCCGACAGGAGGACGTACGCGACCACGCCGCCGGCCCGAGCCGCGTACCAATCGACCGGGCTCGAGGTCAGATGCACCGGGCCGCCTCGCCCATGCTCGAGCGCCATGCGGCGTTGACCGTGATCTCGTCATCGGCGGTGAGGAACCGAGCCGGGATCCCCTTGCGGTCGAGCCACGCGGGGCCGTGCTCGCCCTGCAGGAAGCCCGCCTTCGCCCCGATGTCCGCGGCCAGGCACGTGGCGCCGCAGGCGGTGACCTGTGACCAGGGGGTCGCTGCCGGACGTGAGGTGCGCGGGTCGATCAGGTGGTGCTGAACGCGACCGCCGCGGAGCCACCACCGTTTCGTGCTCCCGCTCGTCGCGAGCGCCCCCTCACGCAACGCAACGGCCCCGCCGCCGGGAAGGGCAACCGTGAGCTCGCCGCGGGTCGCCACGTCGCCTCCCGCCGAGACGAACCCCTCACCGCCGATGAGCGCGACCGCGTCGTCGACGGCGAGCGCCTTCACGACACCGTTCAGATCCAGCGTGACGCCCGCATCGAGCCCTACGAAGCGTCCGAGCGCGAACACCGAGCCGGCGGCGGGCGCCGGCGCCGCGGGGGCCGGATCGGGTTCGAGCGCCGCGGAGTCGCGCGTGTAGCCCGCAGCCTCGAGCGCTCCGCCGACCGTCGGCACGACCGATCCCTCGGTCTCTTCCGCGGCGTCGAGCGCGATGCGGAGGGTCTGGGCGAAGAGCGGCGAGACCATGATCACGCGCCCCGCCGACGCGTTGACCCGGGCCAACTCGCTTCCGGGGACGAACCGGCTGAAGACGGCCTCGCGCTCCGCGAACAGCCGCTCGATCGCCGCACGCTCGGAACGCGTCCCGCCGCCGACGAGGACCTCGCACCCCATCGCGGTGAACCGGTGGTCGCTCACGACACCGCCGTCGCGGCTCCCGGCGGGGCCTGGGCCGGCGCGACGACGCCCGCCTGCAGGAGGTTCCGCCGGACGATCCGGACGAACCGGGGGGATGCGGCCAGCGCGGATGCGGGCTGCTTCGGATGGCCCGCGTACGAGTCGCGCGCGAACACCATCGCCACGACGAACGCGCAGGTGCCGAACACGGCGAGCACGCCCTTGGCGACGGCAGCCCTGCGCCGGGCCAAGGAAAGTTCCTTCGCCCGGTGCGACGACGTTCGTCTGCGACGTTGCCCTGTGCGCGGCATCCTGCAGGAATCATCTCGGAGACCGCGCGACCTGATCCCGCGCGGGGGTAAGAAGAAGGTAAGGATCCGCGCCGCCGCGCCCGAAGGGCGCAGCGCGGTCGCTACGCGGTACGGCCCTCGACGGGACGCTCCACGTCGCGTTCGAGCGGACGTGGGCCGGGGAGGTCGATCGCTGCCTCGGCGACCCGATCGCCGGCCTCGACGTCGGTCCGGTCTCCGGCGCGGCGCCGAGCGGCGCTCGCGCCGCTCGCGCAGCGCGGGTGGCAGTACTTGGAGGTGCTGCGCTTCGCGCTGGTCGCGCCGGAGCCGTACCGCCACATGAAGAGGTGCGGACGCGCGGGCGGTCCCGGACAGGCGTCGAAGGAACACACCTTCAGGGCTCGCTCCTGGGTCAACACGTTCGCGAACTGCATCCATAACGTGGACAGCAGATCCGAGGGTGGCCGATACGCGACGTCGAACGCGCCGCCCACCGAGACGAGGTACGGGTGCAGGGGCGGGAGCCAATCGTTCACGAGCCCGGCGAGCGTCTCGGCGATCCCGTCGGGCGTGAGCCGGAGGTCCAGCGTCGCGCTGAAACCGAGCTGCCCGTCGTGCGTCGAGGGATCGCGGCTGACGAGCGTCAGGGAGTTCGTGTCCTCCTCGAGCTCACACGACATGTTCATCCTCGCCGCTCCTCCGAGGATCCCGCGCAACCACCCCTCGTCGCGATAGCCGGCCCGGATCTGCTCGGGGTCGCGTGGACGACTCCCCGCGGGGCTGCGGAGCACGTCGAGGAGCGCACCGATCGCCGCGTGATCCTGCACCAGACCCAACAGTCCCACGGCGTAGTCCATGAGGCCGCTCAGCCGGATCCAATCCGCGAAGAGCTCCGAGTACATCACCCCGGGCGGTCCGGGGTGGTCGACGAGCAGCTCGGTCCACCCGTGCTTGCTCCGCGCCTCGGATCGTGCGGCCGCTCGGTCGATGCCCAGGCAACCCCACTCCTCGACGAGGGCGGGGACGTCCTCGCGCGTCCAGAGGCCGCGGAAGCGGAGGAACTCCTGCCCATCCAGATGGAGACGCCGGCCCTCCCACGCCTCCAACGGACGCGGCCGCGCGCGGTTCCCTTTGACCTCAGCCTCGACGAGATGCTTCTCCTGAGGGACGGGAAGGTAGGGATGAACGGGGGTAGCCCTTCGATGTCCGACGACGTGAGTGATGGCAGAAGGCTACGGAGGTCCTAGGGCTGTCGGTGTCGGGCGGCCGGGTGAACTTGCCATCCCCGAGCCGACCGAGGAACGACCGTCTGAGTCACCACAGGACATCTCAAGATCACGTGTCGCTCGTTGCGACAGAATGAGGCGATGCGTTCGATCGTCGAGCGACAGCAGCGCGTCACTCCGCTGGAGCTCTTCTTCGACCTGGTGTTCGTCTACGCCGTCACGCAGGTCACCACGATGATGTCGCAAGACCTCACCTGGCGGGGGGTCGGCCGAGGGGTGCTCGTACTCGCCGCCCTGTGGTGGGCGTGGACGGGGTACGCCTGGCTCACGAACATGCTCGAGCCCGAAGAGGGGCTTCCCCGAGCCGGCATGTTCGGTGCGATGGCCGCGATGCTCGTCGCAGCCATCGCCGTGCCGGGTGCGTTCGGCTCCAACGCCGTTCTCTTCGGTGCCGCGTACGTGCTCGTGCGCCTCGTCAATCTCGCGCTCTACGCGATCGCGGGGAGACGAGACCCGGACTTCGTGCGGGCCTTCGTTCGGTTCGCACCGACGGCGGCGATCGGCCCTCTGCTCATCCTGGCGGCCAGCTTCGTCGAAGGCTGGGTTCGGCTCGCGCTGTGGGTGATCGCGATCCTCGCCCTCTACTCGGGTCCACTCTTGGACCGGGGGCAAGGGTGGCGCCTTTCGCCGGCTCACTTCGCCGAGCGATACGGGCTGATCGTGATCATCGCTTTAGGCGAATCCATCTTCGCGATCGGCTTCGCGACCGCGGGCGTCGTGATCACGCCCGCGACCATCGCGGCCGCGGTGCTCGGTCTCGCGGTGATCGCCGCGCTCTGGTGGGCGTACTTCGACGTGTTCGCAGTCCTGGCACAGCAGCAGCTCTCGGCGACCAGCGGTGTGACTCGTGCTCGGCTCGCGCGCGACTGCTACAGCTACCTCCACATGCCGATGATCGCGGGGATCGTCCTGTTCGCTCTCGGCCTGAAGATCACAACCCACGACGTCCACCAGCCGCTGGCCGTCGTCCCGGCGGTAGCGTTGTGCGGAGGGCTGTCGCTCTATTTCTTCACACACGTCCTGACGCGCCTTCGCCTGGTGGCTCTCATCCGCCGCACAACGGAAGAACGACCAGGGTGGATCGGCCCCGGCCGACTCGCGGCTGCGATCGGGACGCTCGCGGCGATCCCAGCCGCGGTCGCGCTCCCGGCGCTCGCCGCTCTCACGCTGGTCGCGGCCGTCTGCTGGGCGCTCATCGTGTGGGACCTGCTCCACTACCGCGAGCACCGGATCCAGGTCCGCGAGGCGCGCCCATAGCAGCCAAGCTCGCGAGAACACCCGATCACCGTTCGGGAGACGGATGAGCCCCCGCCTGAGGCGGGGGCTCATCCGATGCAGCGAGGAGGTGATCACGCGGGCGCGTTGATCACCCCGAACAAGCCGTGGCTCTCGTCGGCGGGCCCCGCCGTGAAGAACAGCGAGTTCGTCGGTCCCGACACGCTTCCTGTCCCGAACTCGAGCGCCCACAGGCCATCGATCGTGATGGGCACACCGCCCGCGCCGCGCACGACGCCTGCGCGTTCGAAGCCGCCGTTCGCTTCCGGTGCGTACGCGTTGATCCTGCCGTCGCCGAAGTTGCCGACGAGCAGATCGCCACTGAAGAGGCCGAAATCGGAGGGAGCCCATGCGAGCCCCCATGGCGCGTTCAGCGCGTGGCGGCTGGCGACCCGGCCCAGGAAGTGGCCATCGGGGTCGAACATGTCGACGAACCCCAGGCCGGAGCCGTGGATCTCATCGGGCGACGTCGGATCCTGCTTCGCATACGTGACGAAGATGTTCCCGTTGATCGCCTGGATGCCGAACGGCCCGTACCCGGATGGCATGTTCGGATCCACGAAGTCCTTCTTGTGGACCCGGTTGAAGGCGGAGTCGAAGACGTCGACCCGGCCGTTGTGGAAGTCCGTGGCGTACAGCAGGTCACCTTCGGTACCAGTCGCGATCGCGAGACCCTTGTAGACGGCTCCCGCGCCGTGACGGTTGACCACGTTGAAGGCCTTCGTCGAAGGAGCGGGCAGCGGCACGCCGGGGTTCCAGCCGCGGATCGTGCCGAACTCCGTCGCGAACAGGAACAGCGACGAGCCCGAGAAGCCCTCGTGGCTCACGACGAAGCCAGGGCCGCCGTTGAATACCGCGCCCGTCGGGGCGCCCGGGACCTTCACGACCAGCGGGATCGCGGTCCCCGTGCCGTCGTACAACGTGGAACGGTCGGTGCCGTTATCCGACACCCACCACGGGGTGGTGGGACCGGAAGTCAAGCCCCACGCGTTGACGAGGTTCGGATCCAGGTGCGCGGCCGCGCCCGGCACATCGGAGACGAGGTTCGTCACCTGATACCTGTTGGCAGCGAGCGTATCTGCGTGACCCGCAGACGCGGTCGTCACCAACAGACCCAAGACCATCGCGGACAACAGCGAGAAGACGCGCTTCATCATCGGATCCCCTCCCATAGGCCGGCGCCCACGGCCGGCGTCGTTCGTACTACGGGCGGCGGCGCGAAGCGGTTCAGGCGATCGTGCGGGGGTCGGATCGAGCAGCATCATCCTGCTCGATCTGGCGAAGCATCCGGGCCCGCAGCGTCGCGATCGCCGCGAGGGTACCGACCAACCCCACGAAGTAGACGTACGTGAGGACGTTCGCGTGATGGAAGTCGTGCCACGACCGCGCGACGGCAACGAGCAGCAGCACCAGACCGAGCGCGGTCGTTTCGATCATGACGCGGGCCGCGGACCAGCGCCCGTCCGCGGCGATCGCCAGCCATCCCACGCCGGGGAGCGCCACGAACGCCGCGATCGCCCTCGCCGTCAGCGTGGTGAGCCCCCATGGCCAGACGGCGACCACGCCCTCGGGGTCGATATACATCCACGCGGCGACCGCGACCAGGACCACGCCGGTGGCGATCAGCGCGCGGCTGACGGGCGCCTCGAACCGTGCGTCGCGAGCCTCCAACGACCCGGGATCGTGCCGTCGGTTCACGAGCCAGACGGCGGGCACCAGCACCGGGGTGATGAGGTAGATCCAGAACCAGAGGTCGAAGGGGAAGGAGCCGTGGCGGAACCGACCCCAGTGGAGGAACGTCGTCCCGAGCATCATCCACGTGAACACCGTGATCGGCAGGAACCCGAGCCCCACCCGATGCCACCGCCGCTCCGTGAGGACCCGCACGAAGAAGTAGATCGCCGACCCGTATCCGGCGCCCATCAACATGGCCGTCATCGACGGGTGGATCGTCCACGCGAACCGCCGATCGGTCTGCCCGGGGAGCAGGAACAGGACGATGAACGCGAAACCCAGGACCACGATCACGGCGGCCGCGACCCCGCGGGTGAAGGGAAGGATCCTGTCGTCCCGCACCTCGGTGGCGCTCACAGCCCTCACCGTAGCGCGCTTATCCTGGGTCCGTGACGACTTCCGTGCTCGTCCTCGGTGCCGGCTTCGGCGGCCTCGAGCTCTCTACGCGGCTTTCCGAGGAGCTCGGCGACCAGGTCGAGATCACGCTGATCGATCGGGCAGACGCGTTCGTGTTCGGCTTCTCGAAGCTCGACGTACTGTTCGGCAAGCGAACGCCGGAGTCGGTCCGCCTGCGCTACGAGGACATCACCACGCCCCACGTGCGGTTCCGCCAGGAAACGATCACCGCGATCTATCCCAAGGCTCGGCGCGTCGTGACCGACCTCGATCGCTACGACGCCGACATCCTGATGGTGGCGCTCGGCGCCGACTATGACATCGCGGCAACGCCGGGTCTGGCCGAGGCCGGGAACGAGTTCTACACCCTCGGGGGCGCCGAGACGCTGCGCGACCTGATCCCGTCGTTCCAGAGCGGAACGGCGATCGTCGGCGTGTGCGGCGCGCCATTCAAGTGCCCGCCGGCGCCAAGCGAGGCGGCGCTGCTGCTGGACGAGGAGCTCCGCGGCCGCGGTGTTCGCGACGACGTCCGGATCCAGGTCGTGATGCCGTTCGGGGTGCCGATCCCGCCGTCGCCCGACACGTCGGCAGCGATCCTCGCGACCTTCGCCGAACGAGGGATCGAGTTCCTGCCCGGTCATCTGGTCGCCTCCCTCGACGCCACGTCGAAGGAGGCGGTGCTCGACGACGGCACCCGTCTCCCCTACGACCTGTTCCTCGGGATCCCCTTGCACCGGGCGCCTTTGGTCGTCGAGACCTCCGGCATGACGGAAGGCGGCTGGATCCCCGTCGATCCGAGCACGCTCGCAACCCACTTCCCCGGCGTCTACGCCGTGGGCGACGTCACGAGCGTGGGGACCCCCAAGGCGGGGATGTTCGCCGAGGGCGCGGCGCGCGTCGTCGCGGATCAGCTGATCGCGCGGATCCGGGGAGGGAACGAACCGCCCGGATACGACGGGAAGGGCGCGTGCTACATCGAGTTCGGTGGCAACGAGGTCGGGCGCGTCGACGTGGACTTCTTCTCGACCCCCGGACACCCGACCGGCACGTTCGTCCCCCCGTCGATCGACACGGCGGCCGAGAAGGCCGACGTCGCATCCAGCCGGCGCGCGCGCTGGTTCGGTGGCTGATATGCGATGGATCGCGGTCGTCCTCGGCATCGGGTTGATCGCCGCCGGCGCCGTCTGGACCTTCCAGGGGGTCGGGACCCTGAAGGGAAGCTTCATGACCGGCTCGCGCATGTGGTTGTGGATCGGGATCGCCTGCATCGTCGTCGGCGTTGTGGTGCTCGTGGTCACGTTCGTCACCGACCGTTCGTAAGGTCGCGTAGCGGCGGCCGTCATAGGGAAGGAACCCTTCGAAGGATCCGAGGACAGAGGGAGGACGTCATGATCGATCTGGGAACGACGGCCTCGGTCACGATCGGCGCGCCGATCGAGGAGGTCTGGAACGCGATCACCACGCCAGACCTGATCAAGCGGTGGTTCTTCGGCGTGGACACGGAGACGGACTGGCAGGTCGGGAGCTCGCTCGTCCACCGAGGCGAATGGCAGGGCAAGCCCTACGAGGACAAAGGGACGATCCTTCGGTTCGAGCCGCCCACGACACTCGTGCACACCCATCGGGGCCCGGCCCCAAGCGCGCCGGATCGTCCGGAGCACTATCAGGAGGTCACTTGGTCCCTCGCGGAGCGCGACGGCGAGACCACGCTGACGGTCGCCGAGACCAACCTCCCCTCTCAGGAAGCGAAAGCGATGTCGGACCAGAGTTGGAAGGTGGTCCTGCACAACCTCAAGGAACTGCTCGAGACGTAGCCGGGCGAGATGCTCGAGGAGAAGGATCTCGCGAAGCTCGTGTCGCGGTGCCGAGCGGTGCCGCTCACGCGGAACGAGTACGTGGCGACGGACTTCGTCGTCGCGTTGTTGGAGACCGTCATGGACTACCAGAACGCGACGACGACGGTCCGGCGAGCGGGCACGTACTTCGCGGACAACCGATGGGACGAGATCCGGACGCTCGACGATCTGGAACGGGTGCTGGCTCGGTTCCCCGCCGACAGGGACGGGAACGACGCGCTCGCGCAGTACCTGTGGGGATACCACCATTGGCGACGCGCGCAGGAGCTCCGCGGTCTGGTCGGCTACTTCCGCGAACGGGGCGTCGCGGATCTCGTCGCGCTCCGTGCCTGGGCGGTCGCGTCGACCAGCGACGATTTCGTGGGCCACATCAAGGGTCTCGGGACCGCCGTGTACCACGGGCTCGTGATGCGGCTGGGAGTGGAGACCGTGAAGCCGGACGTCCACATCCTTCGGTTCGTCGCGGGTGCGATCGGCCGGCCGGTCGACGAGCTCGAAGCGGTCGAGGCCCTCGAGGAGGTCGCGAGGCGGCTCGACCTCAGCCCGCGCACGCTCGACTGGTCGATCTGGGAGTACCAGCGGGCCCTCGTGGGGAAGCGATGACAGGAGAACACGTCACTCGGCTGGCGACCCACCTGGAGGGCCGCGAGGAGGTGTTCGTCGAACGATTGGGCGAGCTCGTCGCCGTGGACAGCGGGACCGGGTCGGTGGGAGGCGTCAATCGGGTCGTGGAACGCTGCGCCGGCTGGCTGCACACCGACGGTTGGTCCGTCGAACGGCGCGCGGTGGACGGGCCGAGCGGCCCGCTCGGGAACCTCGTCGTGGCAGAGCAGGACGGCGGAGGGTCCGGGACGACCCTGCTGATCGGCCACACCGACACCGTGTTCTCCGACGGGACTGCCGCGGCGCGGCCGCTGCGGCTCGACGGGGACCGCATCCTCGGGCCCGGGGTCTGCGACATGAAGGGAGGATTGGTGTCGGGGATCCTCGCCGTCGAGGCCCTGCGTTCGACCGGCTCGGCCTTCGGCCGGGTCATCTTCATCCTCAATCCGGATGAGGAGGTCGGCTCACCCGCGTCGCGCCCCTTCATCAGGGAGCGAGCGGCGCAGGCGGACGCCGTGTTCGTCCTGGAGGCCGCACGGGAGAACGGTGCGGTCGTCACGGCCCGCAAGGGCATCACGAACGTGCGCATGGAGTTCACCGGACGGGCAGCCCATTCAGGCGTCGAGCCGCACAAAGGCAGGAGCGCCGTGCTCGAGGCGGCGCATGCGACGATCGCCGTCCACGCGCTAAACGGCAGGTGGGACGGCACCACCTTCAACGTCGGCGTGAGCCAAGGCGGCACCCGGGTGAACGTCGTGCCCGAGCGCGCCGCCCTGACGATCGAGATCCGATCGACGACCGAGGCGGCCTTGACGTCGGCCGAACGAGAGCTTCGATCGCTGGCGGAACGCAACGTGGTGCCCGACGTGACGACGATGCTCGAGATGAGCCGCGAGCACGACCCGATGGAGCGGAGCAACGGAACGGTGGCGCTGTTCGAGCGCGCACGCTCGATCGCGGGACAGCTGGGTCTGAAGCTCGAGGAAGCGGCGACGGGTGGCGCGTCCGACGCGAACACCACGGCAGGGATGGGGGTGCCCACCCTGGACGGGCTGGGACCTGTCGGCGGAGACGACCACTCCCCCGCCGAGTGGATCCAACGCTCGAGCGTGGTGCCCCGGACCGCGATCCTTGCCGCGTTGATCGGGTCCGTCGGAACGGATGGGCCCGAGTAGAGGCCGACCGTCCATCCCGATACACGGGCTAGGCTGCCTTCGTCATGACCGCGGCCGATCGTTTCGACCTCGTGGTGATCGGGGGCGGCGCGGCCGGCGAGAAGGGGGCCGCTCGGGCCGCGTACTTCGGCAAGCGGGTGGCGGTGATCGAGCGCCGGAAGGAACCGGGCGGTGCCACCGTCCACACGGGAACCCTTCCGTCGAAGACCCTGCGTGAGGCGGCCCTGTTCCTGTCGGGGTACCGCCAGCGAGACCTGTATGGCGTTTCCGTCAAGGTCGCCCCGGACCTCGAGATCGCTGGGCTGATCGAGCGGAAGAACGCCGTCCGCGAGCTGGAGATCGGCCGGATGCTCGAGAACCTCGCTCGCCACGGCGTCGAGCTGGTGCACGGGTCGGCACGCCTGGTCGACGCCGCGACCGTCGATGTGACCGATGACGTCGGTGAGCGACGCCGGCTGGCGACCGACGTCATCCTGATCGTGACGGGGTCCAGCCCGTTCCGGCCACCCGGGATCCCGTTCGAGGACCCCGACGTGCACGACTCCGACAGCATCCTGGAGATCGACCACGTCCCTGCATCGCTGGCGGTCCTCGGGGGCGGTGTGATCGGGTGCGAGTACGCATCGATGTTCGCCGTGCTGGGCACCGACGTCCAGCTCGTCGAGCGACGGACGCCGCTCATGCCCTTCCTGGACACCGAGATCGTGGAGCGCATGACCGCGGGGATGCGCGACCTCGGCGTGACGTTCCATCTGGGCGAACGGGCCGACGCCGTCGCGCGACGCGACGGGCGCCTGGTGTGCACGCTTCCGTCAGGCGACGCCGTCTCGACCGAGAAGGTGCTCGTGACCGCCGGTCGCGTGGGCAACACCGCGAACCTCGGGTTGGACGAGCTCGGGGTCGGAACCGACGAGCGGGGCCGGGTCTTGGTGGACGAGGCGTTCCGAACCTCTGTGGCGGGCATCTACGCGGCAGGCGACGTGATCGGAGCGCCCGCGCTCGCGACGTCGTCGATGGAACAGGCGCGCGTAGCCGTCTCGCAGGCGTTCGGGTTGGTTCGTGACACGTACGACGCCCGCCAGCTGCCGTACGGCGTGTACACGATCCCGGAGGTGAGCAGCGTCGGCCTCTCCGAGCGGGACGCCCGTGCACGAGGGATCGACGTCGTCGTCGGACGCGCGTCGTTCCGGGACAACGCCCGGGGAGCCATCATCGGCGACCGTGACGGCATGACGAAGTTGGTCTTCGACCGCGCGACGCGACGGCTGATCGGGTGCCATTGCGTCGGGGAACGGGCGACCGAGCTCGTGCACGTCGGTCACGCGGTGATCAAGCTCGAAGGCACGGTCGACACGTTCATCGACATGGTCTTCAACTACCCCTCGCTCAGCGAGACCTACAAGTACGCCGCGTACGACGCGCTGGACCGGCTCGGCGAGGGGTAGCCCCGGCTGTGGTCAGTGCGCCTGGCCGTACAGGCCGAACGTTCCTCCCTGCGGATCGGTGAACATGGCGATCTCGGTCCCCTCGTCCACCTTCATCGCCGGCATCACGACGGTGCCGCCGAGCCCCGCCGCCCGCTCCAGGTACTTCGCGAGGTCGTCGACCGCCGCGTAGATGTCGATGCGCGGCTCTCCGTCGGGCGAGCTGCCGATGCCGCCCCGCGCTCCGACGGACGCGCCCGTGTCGAACCCCCCGTGGACGGGGGCCCCGTCTCCACCAGACATGTTGCCTTCGATCGTCCAGCCGAAGAGCTCCCGGTAGAAGTCCCACGCCTTCTCCGGCTCCGCGCAGCCGATCTCGACCCAGTCGATGGGCGGGTTGTCGCCCGCGGAGACCGGAGGCCCGCTTCCATCCCCCTGGGTCAAACCGATGTGGTTGCCCCACGGGTCGGCGAAGACGGCGAACGTGACGACGTCGGGGATCTCGGTGACCGGCATAACGGTGCGCCCTCCGAGGGACCCGGCCTTGTCCAGCAGGGGCTGAAGGTCCGCCGCCTCCGCGTAGAAGATCGAGCGGTTGGCCGCCTGTCCCTGCGGCGTGGTGACGCCGCCGTTCATGCCGCGTCCGGCATGCGTGTCGAGGGTGATGTAGCCACCCTCGATGGTGTCGGTGTGCCAGCCGAAGAGCTCCGAGTAGAACGCCGCCGTCTTCTCGGGATCCGGACCGATGATCTCGAACCACGTGATCGGGTTGCCCACGGCGTCCTCCTCCAGATCATGCCGGCCATCCGAGCGGCCGAGCGTGCCGGTTCCCACCCTACGTCAGCCCTCCGACAAGCGAGACCCCGGTGCTCGCCAGCGTCACGATCCTGGGGTGCGGAGGATCATCCTCGGTCGGTGTCGCACGGCACGGACGCGCTCATGCCTCCGGAATACCGTTCACCTATCGAACGGCGAACGATCGGAAGGAGGATCGAGATGAGCACCCAGGGGATCCCGGTTCAGATGGGACGGAGCTTCGGGTCGTGGCGCTACGCGGTGATCGCGGCGATGGTGGCCGTCGCCCTGGCGGTGGCGCTCATCGTCGCCAACGCGGGCGGCTCGGGCCCCGCCGGCGGATCCGGTTCCACCACGAACACCGGCCCGGCGACGACGACCACGAACACCGGCCCGGCAACGACGACCACGATCCAGGTGGGCGGCGGACCGGCGCACTTCCACCCGCTGCCGAACTGAACCTCTTCCAGGCGTCGGGTACAGATCGCCCGCCCTCTCCGAGGGCGGGCGATCTCATGTCGGCACCGGCAAGCGGCCGATGACCGTGGTCCCCCGTCCTGGCGCGCTCCGCACCTCGAGCAAACCGCGGACCGCGTCGAGGCGGTCCGCCATGCCCTGCAGGCCTGTGCCGTATCGCGTCGCAGCCGGGTCGAAGCCGGACCCGTCGTCCTCGACCTCGAACATGAGCCGGCCGCTGTCCTCCGACAGGCGGACCGCGGCGCGGCTCGCGTTCGCGTACTTCGCCACGTTCTGCAGTGCCTCCAGACAGCAGAAGTAGGCGACCGCCTCCAGCTCCTGGGGGTAGCGGCCGACGCCGTCGACCGTGACCTCTACGGGCACGGCCGCCTTGCGCGCTTGCGCGTCGAGGGCCGCGGCGAGTCCCTTGTCCGCGAGCAGCGGCGGGTAGATGCCGCGCGCGAGGTCACGGAGCGTCTCGAGCGCCTCATGCGTCTCGGTCTGGATGTCGGCGAGCATCCGCTTCGCCTTCTCGGGGTCCCGATCGACGAGCGTCTCGGCCAGCCGTTGCTTCACGGCGAGCGCGACCAACTGCTGCTGCGCGCCATCGTGGAGGTTCCGCTCCAGCGCCTTCGCGCGCTCATCCTGGGCCGTGACGATCCGGCGGCGTGACTCCCGGAGCTCCTCGATCAACCGGACGTTCCGGAGCACGAGCGCGGCTTGCTGGGCGACGTCGCTCAGCAGCTGCTCGCGGTCGGCCGCGAGCGGCTCGGCCGGTGGCGTGATCACCGAGATCGCTCCGAGGAGTTCCCCGGCGTACCGCACGGGGAACGCCCGCTCCCGATCGAGGAACGCGAACCGCTCTGTCTCCATGATGGGGACGGGCTCCACCGATCCGTTCGACGGCCACGAGGCCGCCGGCCGCAGCTCCGATCCGACGCGGATCCACACCCGCGCTTGCGTGGCGCCGACCCCGTCGGCAAGGATCCTCGCCATCCGCGGCAGGACGTCCTCGGTCGAGTACGTCTCCGATGCTCGGGCAGAGAAGTCCGTGAGGACCTCGTACGGCGTGGCGCGCTTGCCGTAGACGAGACGGTTCGCGAGCCGCCGCGCCCGTTGCCGGACCGGCTGGAACGCGACGGCGACGAGCGCGGCGGCGATCGCGGACAGCAGCGGGCTCCGTTGGTTCCCCACGAGCGTCCCGATGCCGACCACCAGGCCGATGTAGACGACGGTGATGAACGCGACGAGCGTCGCGAACACCACGGTCCTGCCGATCACGACGTCGATCTCGTAGAGGCGGTATTTGAGGATCGCGCGTGCGATCGCCACGTAGAGGAAGGCCAAACCGACGTCCATCAGGATGGAGAACACCGGCGAGTCCCCGCCGAAGGGCACGCTGATCGCGAACGCGATCGCGGTCAGCCCCGCGGCGGTCGCGAACCATTTCAGCTGGAGCCGTTCGTCCCCCGTCGAGCCCTTGAACCGGACCACCGTCGACGCGAACGACGTGAGGATCGTAAGCGGCACCGCCACGATCGCGACGATGAACAGGACGACGAGCACCGTGTTCGCGAGCCCGCCGCCCGTGTTGCCGTTGGAGAACGGGTCGTTCCATGACGCCGTCGAGGAGATCAAGGCGACGGCTTCGAGCATCCCGAACAGGGCGAACGTGAAGAACTCGACGGGGCGCCATCTCGGTGAGGGGACCCGACCGGTCGGGAACCAGAGGAACAGGAGCACCAGGGCGCTGAACGGGAGCGGCCAGAGCGCGTTGCCGATCCAGCCGGCGAGGTTCCCACCGGGGACCGATCCCGGGTCGACCAGGAGCGCGTGCGCCGCGTAGGCGCTCGCGAACTGGCTCATCCCCAGGACGAGTCCGACCAGGAGGAACAACCATCCGATCCGGTTCTCGGGCCGCCGGATCACCAGCAGCACCCCGAGGGCCGGGGTCCCGAGATTCACGACCTGGTCCAGAACCGTCGCGAACTTCCACGACACCGCCCCCACGGGAACGCCGGCATGCCGATCGATGAACAGCAGGACGAGGGCGACGACCATGAGCGCGGTCGAGACCGCCCCCACGACCACGGCCGAACGACGGACCATCGAAGGGTTCACCGTCGTGATTGTGCGCCCGCTGGAGCCTGGGAGGGAGCCCTGCTAGCGCGAGGTTCTCTGGTGGGGCAAGCATCCCCTTCTCGGCTTCGTCGGAACCGCTTACCACCTGGTGAGCGGCCCAGTCACCGCGAAGCGCAGGCCGTCACCCACCCATCCGAACAGACCGAACATCACGAGCGAGGCACCGAGAATCTCCACGTTCCGGTAGAAGGCCAACGTCTGCGCCTGTCGCTGCGCGGGATCGTCGAACGTCCAGAAGCGGTGGAAGTACAAGGCCGCGGGGATCACGAACGCACCGAGCATCAAGGAGCCGATATCGGGCCAGACCCCGAGGACGATCGAGGCGGAGCCGGCGAACAGCCACACGGCGGACGGCAAGCCTGCGAGATACGGGACCGGAAGCCCGGCCTTCCCCGCGGTCGTGATCATCCCCTCGCGCTTCGTGAGATGACCCCAGCCGGATCGCACGAAGAAGATCGAGTACAGCACCCGCCCCGCGAGCACGATCGCTCCGACACCGGCGCCCACGATCGAATCCTGCCCCTGATGCGACCGGGCGGCAAACGACGCCCCCCACGCGCGCTACGCGTCCCCGACGCGGTACGTCAGGAAGACGAAGCGTTCGTCGTGTTCGACGCCTTTCAGCGTCACCCGGTCGGCGCCGAGGCGCCGAGGAAGGAGCGGCGCCCCGGCGCCGAGCATCACCGGTGCGACGCCGAGCAGGATCTCGTCCAGGAGACCCTGATCGACGAACTGACCCACCAGGTCGCCGCCGCCGACGAGCCAGATGTTCTGGCCGCCCGCGGCGTCGACCATGCGCTCGTGGATGGACGTCACGTCGCCTTGGACGAACTCCAGTGGGACCCCGGGGATGGGAGGAAGGTCTCGATGGGTGAACACCCAGCAGGGTGTGTCGCCGTAGTACTCGCGCCACTTCGCCGGATCGTCGACCAGCCGGTCGTGCGCCAGGACCCACCCGTAGGTCGTCGCACCCATCGCGAACGCGCCGACGTCTGCGAAGAACCGACCGAACCGATCGTCTTTGTCACCGTTCGACGCGGCCTCGAACAACCAGTCGAGCGAGTTGTCCGCATCGGCGATGAAGCCGTCGATGCTCGTCGCCGTGTAATACTGCGTCTTGGTCATCCGTGACGGCTGCGAGCCGAGTTCTCCTCGAGCCGCAACTTGACGATCTTCTTCACGAGCGCGGCGGGGATCGGCTCGTTCGGCTGGAAGCGAAGCGTTCCCTTCCCCGAGAAGTACTGCTGCAACTCGTCCCCGAGGGTATCCATCACTGCGTAGCTCGCCGGATACAGGCTGCAGTGATCCTTGAACGCGGCGTAGGACACGAGGAACCGACCGTCCTGCTTGAACGCCGGCATCTGGTAGCTGATCGTCTCGATCGCCTTCGGCGCGGCCGCCTTGATCGTCTTCCGGAGCTTCTCTAGGGCGGCGCGCTGTTCCTCCGGAAGGGCGGCCAGGTAGTCCTCGACGCTGGTCGGTCCGGCCATATCAGCCTCCACGGCTCTTATCGCGGTGTCGTATCGCACCCCGCACCGGTGACCGGGTCACACGGACCCCTGACCGCGCCGCCCACCACGTCGGCCATCGTCTCGACCACCACTCCGTTGGCTGCTTCAGCTTGGAGGAAGGCCAGGAAGGCGCCGAACTTGGTTGCCGAAACCACGTACGGCCCGCAATGAGCGTCGCATAGGTGGTGGAACACGAAGATCGTCCATGCACTCCCGTTCGCCTGCGCCGACGCCTCCGCGGCGACGACGTACTTCTCGAGGGTCGCCAACTTGGTCGACTTCTTGACGGCGTTCACGGTACGGACCGCGTACGGATCCGCCGGGGGCACCGAGTTGGCTACCGGTCCCTTGAGCGTGAGCCCGGCCGTCGCGCTGGCGTCGGTGTAGTTGCAGTAGTGGGCGACGTCTTCGCTCCCGCTGTCGAACGACGCGAACGGATACGCGAGCGACTGGGGTTGGAACCCCACGTCCAGGAGGTTGTTCCGGTCGGTGCAAACCTCGAATCGGGCGTCGGCGGTCGAGAGCGGTTGGATGTTCACGTGGTCCAACGTGTGGCCGGCGATCTCGTTGCCCGCAGCGAAGAACGTCTGCAGGTCCGCGACCGTCAGCTTGGTAGGGTCGTTCGCGAGGATCGGGCCCGTGTTGACCAGGAAGGTTGCGTGCATGCCGTGGCTCTGGAGGATCGGCAGCGCGCCGACCTGATCCGCGTTGCCGTCGTGCCATTCGATCGTGACGATCGTCGGGGCGGCGGCCGACGCCGGGGCGAGTGGGGTAGCCCATACGAACGCGGTCGCTGAGACGACCGCGGCGAGCACGGTCGTGGTCCTGGCGCTGAAGGCACGAAAGATCTCGGTCCGTGCCATCGATCCCCCTCTCGTGGATTCTCAACTCACCCTACGCGAACGGGTTCTATCAACGACGCGTGCGATCCGCGACGAACCGATCCGTCGGGAGAGCTGGAGAACGATGAAGGGCCGGGCCCAACGGGCCCGGCCCTTCGATCGTCGTTCGCCTCGCAAGCGCTTCCGCCTCTATGGAGGCTTCGTCCGGTAGACCAGCCGGAGCCCGGAGGTCGGTGAACTGGTTTGGATTCTGCCGGGTCACCCGGCAAAACCGGGCGGGGCGGTGGCCCCGGCCCAAGAGTGACGGCTCAGCAGCCAGTCACCTCGAGGGTCTCACGCTGTTCATGCAAGCAGGACCACCTCCTTCCTCTCGTGGGCACATGGTGCCGCGGACGCGCGCGTATGGCAACCACCGATCCGGCCCCTTCCTGCGCGCGTCGGTAGGATGCGCCGATGACCGCTCCCGACCCCGCCGAGCTCCCGAAGGTCATCGACCTCGCGTCGCGCGAGGCCGCGCGCTACCTCGGATCGATCGCCGATCGCAACGTGCGTGACCCCCGCGCCGAGGAGATCGCCGCGTCGTTCCGCGGGGACCTTCCCGAAGATGGCGTCGGCGCCGAACGGGCGCTCGAGGAGCTCGTGGCCGGGATCGACGGCGCCGTGCATTCGGCGGGGCCGAAGTTCTTCCACTTCGTGGACGGGGGCACCACCCCGGCCGCGTTGGGCGCCGACTGGCTCGCGAGCGCCCTCGATCAGAACACCGGCGCGTGGGTCTCGTCGCCGCTGGGCGGCGAGCTGGAGCGGATCGCGCTGGGATGGCTCCGCGAGCTGTTCGGGTTGCCGGCCGGGTGGGGAGGAGTGCTCACGACCGGCGCGACGCTGGCGAACTTCGTCGCGCTGGCGTGTGCGCGCCGGTGGTGTGGACTGCAGCAGGGCGTCGACATCGACGACGCGGGCCTCGCCGGGCTGCCGCCGATCCACGTGTTCGGCAGCGGCTACGTCCACCCGAGCGACCTGAAGGCGCTCGGGATGCTCGGCATCGGCCGCGCGCAGGTGCACACGCTCGCTTGCGACGGCGTCGGTCGCCTCGACGTCGAGGCGCTCGACGCGGCGCTCGCGGCGCTGGATGGCGCCCCGTCGATCGTGATCGGAAGCGCCGGCGAGGTGAACGCCGGCGACTTCGATCCGATCGCCACGATGGCGGACTTGGCGGGGCGGTACGGCGCCTGGTTCCACGTCGACGGTGCGTTCGGGCTGTTCGCGGCGCTGTCGGATCGAACCCGGCATCTCGTCGAGGGCGTCGAGCGCGCCGACTCGGTGATCGCCGACGGCCACAAGTGGCTGAACGTCCCGTACGACTGCGGGTTCGCGTTCGTCCGGGACCCGCTGCTGCAGCCGAGCGTTTTCGGCGCCGGCGCGGCGTACCTGCCGGCGCTGGACGATCCGAAGCCGAACTGGGGCTACCTCGGCCCCGAGATGTCCCGGCGCTGCCGGGCGTTCGCGGTGTGGGCCACGCTCCGGGCGTACGGCCGCGTTGGCCATCGGGCGATCGTGGAGCAGAGCCTCAACCTCGCACAGCGGCTCGCGGCCACCGTCGACGAGTCTGACGACCTCGAACGCTTGGCCGACGTGCCGCTCAACATCGTGTGCTTCCGCGCCCATCCGCCCGGCGTTCCCGAGGATCGGCTCGACGAGCTCAACCGCCGGATCGCGGACCGGGTGATCGAGGACGGGCGGGTGTTCTTCGGAGCGACCACCTACGACGGGAAGGCCGCCTTCCGTCCGGCGCCCGTGAACTGGCGCAACCGGCCGCAGGACATGGACCTGATCGCGACGGTCGTTCGGGAGCTGGCCGCCGAGCTGGCTCCCGCAGTCACGGCCTGATCCGTCCCGCCGACTTCGCCGGGATCCGGCCGGCCTCGACCATCCAGCGGATCATGTCCGTGAGCGTCTCCTCGAGCGGGGGTGGTTCCACGCCGAGCTCCGCCGCAGTGCGCGAGTCATCGGTCTTCGGGTCCTGCGCCGCGATGTAGATCCCCTCGAAGGCCAGCGGCGCCTTCCCGGGCAAGAGCCGCTGCGCACCGTCCATCAGCCGGCCGAACCCCGTCGCCATCGGTCTCGGCGTCGGCATCGCGGGGAGCCGGCGGCCGGTCAGACGCCGCAGGTGCGCGAAGAGCTCGTTCCATCGCGTGTCGTGGCCACCGACCATGAACCGCCTTGGACCCTTGCCCGGTTCGACCGCCGCGGCCAGGACCGACGCCACGTAGCGCACATCCGCGATCGGCAACCCGCCGCGGATCGCGAACGGAAGCCGGTTCGTGAGGATCCCCGAGAGGAGCCGACACGACTCACCACAGTAGGGGTCGTGCGCTCCCCACACGCTCCCGGGGTAGACGCTGACGACCGAGGCGCCCTGCTCCTGGTGGCGCCGGGCAACGATCTCCGAGTCTGCCTTCGACCGCGCGTAGGGCGGCGTCGGATCCCCCACCGGGCTCTCGGGCCCGAGGATCCCGGTCGCGGGAAGCAGCCCGACGTAGCTCGACACGTAGACGATCGGGTCGACCCCCGCACGCCGCGCGGCGCCGAGCACGGTCTCTGTCCCGCGCACGTTCGTCGCGGCGATGGTGGGCGCGTCGCGGGGGTCGAGCGAGTAGACGGACGCGGCGTGCACCACGCCAGCGCATCCGCTCAGCGCAGCGTCGATCGAACCGGCATCGGTGATGTCCCCGACCACGACATCGGGAACGCTGACGCCGAGCGGACCAAGCGACATCGCCACACGCTCAAGCGAACGGACAAGCAACCGAACCTCGTGGCCGTCGCGCACGAGCGCGGCTGCCGCATGCGAGCCGACGTATCCCGTCCCACCCGTGACCAGCACGCGCATGGGTCAGACCGTAGCTGGGTTTCCCGTGACTCGTCCGGCGGTACCATCCGGCCCCAACGGGTGCCATCGATGAGCGAGGGGGCGACGATCGTGCGGACCGAGCGGCGATGGCAGATGGCCCTCGCGGTTCTCGTCGCGATCGGGCTGCAGGTGGTGACGCCACACACCGGGCGCGTACCCGCATGGTGGCTCCTCCCGGTCCTGGAGTTCGTGCTCCTCGTGACGATCATCACCATCGATCCGGGGAGGGTCGACGACCGCAGCATCCAGGTGCGCCGGCTCACCATCGGGTTGATCGCGATCATGACGATCGGGACGATGGCCGGCGTGGCGCTCCTCGTTTACGACATCCTGTCCAATAACGTCCTCTTCCACCCCGGTGTGGTCCTCAACGCAACGGACCTGTTCGGACGAGGTGCGGCGCTGTGGGTGACGAACGTGATCGTGTTCAGCCTGTGGTTCTGGGAGCTGGACCGCGGTGGACCGGCGGAGCGGGCCGCTGGATCGCGGATCCCGCCGAGCTTCGCGTTCCCGGAGAACGCGATGCCCGAGTTCGCGGCCGAAGGGTGGAGCCCGATCTATCCCGACTACCTCTACCTCGCGTTCACGAATGCGACAGCGTTCAGTCCCACCGACAGCCTTCCCGTGAAGACCTGGGCCAAGATGGCGATGATGCTGCAGTCCGTGGTTTCGCTCGTGACGGCGATCCTCGTGGTCGCGAGAGCGATCAACGTGCTCCCCGGATAGCCCGTGTCGGAACACCCTGCCGACGGATCCACCCGCACCGACCGGTTCGAGATCGTCGAGGTCGCGATCCTCGCACTCGTGGCGATCGCCACCGCGTGGAGCGGCTACCAGGCCACGCAGTGGGGCGGTCGCCAGGCGACGCTCTACGGTCAGGCGTCGACCACGCGGTTCGCCGCCGACGCCTCATCGACACGTGGCGGGCAGATCCTCGTTGCGGACGCCACGTTCTTCACCGCGTGGCTTCAGGCTCGGTCCGCGGGCGACGCCGCCCTCGAAGCGGACCTGGTACAACGCTTCAGCCCCGAGTACCGAACGGCGTTCCGCGCGTGGCTCGCGACCCATCCCTTCACCGATCGATCTGCGCCGGCAGGACCCGGCTACATGCCGGGGTTCCATCAGCCCGATCTCATGCAGGCGGATCGCCTGAACGCGCAGGCGTCTGACCTCTTCGCGGAGGGGACGTCGGCGCGGGAAACGGCGAACAAGTACGTCCGGGACACGGTGTTGTTCGCGTCCGTCCTGTTCCTCGCCGGGATCGCCCAACGGTTCAAGGATCGGGGAGTCAAGGCCGGGGCGATCGCCGTTGCGCTCATCTTGCTGACGTTCACCCTCGTCACGGTCGTCACGTTGCCGCGGGCGTGAGCCGCGTCACTCGACGTCGATGAGGACCTTGCCGACCGCGTTGGCCTCGACGGCCGCGTGCGCCTCGGCGGTCCGTTCGAGCGGGAACCGGTGCAGGGGCAGCCCGGCGTCGGCGCCCACACGGAGCGCGCCCGATGCCACCGCGTCCTGCACGTCGCGGATCGCCTGCTCCTTCGCCGTCGCCGGCATCGTGTACACCAAGACGACCTGGAAGCGCGTGTTGGTGGTCATCGCCGGATCGATCGCGATCGTGAGATCGTCGCGCTCGCTCGCGTAGATCGCCACCGTCCCGTTGCGAGCGATGGCCGCTTCGTTCAGCGCCGCATTCGTGACGGGAGCCACCTCGACGATGAGGTCGACACCGTCCGGGGCTGCGGCGCGAACCGCTTGCTCGGTGTTCTGGGTTCGGTAGTTCACGACATGGTGCGCGCCCGCAGCCGCGGCGAGCGCCTCCTTCTCCGGCGTGCTCACGGTGGTGATCACCGTGGCGCCGGACCACACGGCGAGCTCGATCGCGGCGTGGCCGACGGCTCCGGCGCCGCCCGCGACCAGCACGGTCTTTCCGCCGAGCGTATGGGGGCCCAGCGTGGCCGGGCCATCGACGCCGACCGTGAGGCATCGGTGCGCGGTGAGGGCGGGGATGCCGATGCTCGCGCCCAGGTCGAACGAGGCTCCCTCGGATAAGGGAACGGCTTGCCCGGCCGGCAGCGCCACTAACTCCTGGGCGCTGCCGTTCGCCCGACGCCGGGCGGCTTCCCACAACCACACGCGCTCCCCCACCCGACCGGGGTCGACGTCCCCCCCGACCGCCACGATCGTGCCAGCCCCGTCCATATTCGGGACGACCTCGGGGAACGCGAGCGACTGTCCGGGACCGTCGCCCCGGCGCGCCTTCCAATCGGTCGGGTTCACGCCCGACACGGCGACCCGGACGACGACCTCGTCCGGCCCCGGTTCAGGATCGGGTCGCTCGACGAGCTTCAGCACGTCCGGCCCGCCGGTTTCGGTGTACACGATCGCCCTCACGGGGGCCGATGGTAGCGTGGGTCAGGCCGACCGAACGGACGGGAACGATGGGCGACGACCAGCGCGCCGACGACGAACGGCTCTTGGCCCGTGCCGAAGAGGCCCTGACCGAGATCAAGGTGTCGCAGGGACTCTCGGAGCCGCACGCCGCGGTCCTGGCCGCGCTCCGCATCCGCTTGAAGGGCGATCAGGGGAAGAGCCTCGAGGAGCTCCTGACTGCGGCCGAAGACGAAGGCCCGAAGCTCGACGATCTTCTATCGAGGGGCGAGGAACCGAAGCGCACGCTCGACGACCTCCTGGGGTAGGAAACGCGCGGCTCAGAGCTGCGCGTAGAGGTCGTAATTCGCCTCCACCTTGGGGATGTCGTTGATGACGTACGCCCCACCCACACAGCCCCAGCACCACATCGAGGCATTGATCGCGCGCGCCGTGCTCATCGGCTCCGCGCAGGCCGCGAGCTCCGACAGGATCGCCCCGTACCCGAGCCCCGCTCCGTTGATGAGGGTGTACCGCGTCGCCTGCAGCCCCTGGTCGAGTGAGGTGTAGTTCTGTACGCCGGCAGAGTTGAAGGTGGTCGACCCGGGCATCGCCAGCGTGTCCGCCAGTGGGTTCCACTCCGCCTGCGTGAACTCCGAGTACTGCCAGGCCACCAGCGTGATCAGGTTCGCCTGGCACTGGGACGCGCCAACGGTTCGCAGGAACAGCCCCGCCCACGCCCCATACGCGACATGGCCGGGCCCCTGGAACGCGGTTCCGACGGCCGCCAGCGCTTCGGCGCGGAGCTGCTTGTGGAGCTTGGCGATCAGGTCGACGATCTCCGTCTTCGTCCGCTCCAGGTCTCGCAGCACCGCTTGCTGCTGCGCGATCGCTTGCGCCTTGGACGTGCGCTCCGCGGATAGCTGCGCCATCAGCTGCACCTGCTGGGAGCGCAGCTCGTTCAGATCGGCGGTCTTGAACCCGAGCTCCGCCTTGACGTTCGCGACGTGCGTCGCCAGATCCACGTTCGACTGCGCAACGATCTGACCCGTCGTGAGGAGATCCCCCAGGTCCCCCATCGAGGAGGACGCGAGGAGCGGCCCCAGCAAGGCCTCCTGCATGCTGCCCGCTCCCTGCATGAAGAGCGCGCGAGCCATCGTGTTGAGCTTCGTCTGCAGTCGGCCGGCTTGTGCGGCCGCCCTCGCGAGGTCATGCCGCGTCGCCGCCAGCTCGGCATCGATCTGGGCCACCCGGCTCGTCGCGTCGCTGATCTGAGCCTCGAGCGCGAACAGCTGGCCTTGCAAGGTCTGCGCTTGCGTCTCCTCGGAGCCGATCTGGGTGGTCAGCGTCGTCAAGCGGTTCTTGGCGGCATCGAGCTTCGATCGCGTGGAGGCGGTGGAGCCGCCCATCGAGCTCGCCAGCAGCGCGAACGCGGAAGCCGTCGCGACCAGAGCGCGGGCGAGCCGCCGCGCGGATGCGGAACCATCGGGGATGGGAGGCATGCGGGTAGGCAGCAACCTACTGCCGCGACCGTCCGAAGACCAGTTGCCGACCGGGCCGGTTGCGGCCCGGATGTCCGAGAACCGAAGATGCGGCCGTGCAGATCCCCGAGACCCGCTACGCGAAGGCGCCGGATGGAACCTCCATCGCGTACCAAGTGCTCGGCGACGGACCGGTCGACCTCGTGTACGCGAGTGGCATCTGGTCGAACGTGGAGCTGATGTGGGAGGAGCCGCGATGGGCTCATTTCCTCGAGCGTCTGGCGAAGTTCTCACGGCTGATCCTGTTCGACATGCGGGGCGTGGGCCTCTCCGACCGCGGGCCCGAGCCGCCGGTGCTCGAGCTGCAGCGCGACGACGTCGGCGCGGTGATGGACGCCGCCGGATCTTCCGACGCGATCGTGTTCGGCGGAGCCCGAGCGGCGACGATGGCGATGTTGTTCGCGGCGACCCATCCGGACCGTACGAGGGCCCTCGTCCTGTACGCGCCCGTCGCGAAGACGGTGGCGACGCCCGACTTCCCGTACGGCAAGACCCCCGAAGAACAGCGGGTCTTCTTCGAACGGTTCGTCCGCGAGGTGGGGACCGGGCAGAACCTGGCGCTGCAGGCCCCGTCGGTCGCTGCCGACGAGCCCTTCGTCAGGTGGTGGGCCCGGTTCGAGCGGCTCGTCGCCAGCCCGAGCGCCTTCGAAGAGCTCGGGCGCATCTTCACCGACGTGGACGTCCGCGACGTCCTCCGAGCGATCCACGTCCCCACCATGGTGATCCACCGGAGGGACGACGCGATCGTCCTGGAGCGACAAGCCCGCTACGTCGCCGACCAGATCCACGGTGCGACGTACGTGGAGTTCCCCGGTGAGGATCATCTGCCGTTCATCGGGGACGCGGACGCGATCGTCGACGAGGTGGAGCAGTTCGTGACCGGGAGGAGGCCGATCCGAGAGACCGACAAGGTGCTCGCGACGATCCTGTTCACCGACATCGTCGATTCGACCAGGCGGCAGGCGGAGCTCGGCGACCGGGAGTGGAAGGAGCTCCTCCAGCGGCATCACGGGATCGTTCGCCAACTCTTGACGCAGTACCGAGGCGAGGAGCAGGACACGGCGGGCGACGGCTTCTACGTCCGGTTCGACGGCCCGGCGCGAGCGATCCGGTGCGCCCAAGAGATCGTCGAGACGGTCCGCCCGCTCGCGATCGAGGTCCGCGCGGGCCTCCACACCGGCGAATGCGAGATCGTCGACGGGAAGTGCAGTGGTCTGTCCGTCTCGATCGGCGCACGGGTGATGGCGAACGCCGGACCATCCGAGGTGCTCGTGTCACGGACCGTCAAGGATCTCACCGCCGGATCGGGGGTGACCTTCCAGGATGCCGGCGAGCACGAGCTGAAGGGCGTCCCCGACCGCTGGCACCTCTACCGGGTGGCGAGCGAGAGAGCCTGATCCGTCACAGATAACCTTCCGGCACCGGTCCGATCACCTCGAGGGAGTATCGAGTGGCGATGGCAGACAACCGCTCCGGATCAGCCTCCCCCTTCTTCGTGGCCTCGCTCAGGTCATCGAAATAGCCGACCATCGACGCGGGCAGGTACAGATTGAGCTTCCGGCTCGCGAGGTCCCCGACCTTGAACCCATGTGGCGTTTCAGCCGGGATGAAGATGAACGACCCGGTCGGGCAACGGAACTCGTCATCCCGGGAGAAGATGATGTACTCGCCTTCGAGGACGTAGAACGCTTCGGCGATCCCGTGGTGGATGTGGAGGGGCGGCCCGAAGTCGGGTGGCTCACTCGCTTCGAGGAGCGTGAACAGACCGTCGGTGTCTTCGTTCGTCGCCTTGACCGTCATCGAAAACCCGCTGAGATCGATCAGCCTCCCCTCACCCGGCTGGAGCACGTAACCCTCGCCGCCGACCTCCCTCATCATGGCCTCCTCCTCGAGTTGCGAAGCGGGCGGGCGATGATAGGCAGGAGGAGCGACCTAGGCGACCTTCACGGAGCGGGCGATCAGCGCGAGCGCTGTCACTCCCACGACCGCAGCCAAACCGAAGGCGAGCGGACGCTCGATGCGGCGCGCAACGATGAACGACGAGAAGCCGACGACGAGGAGCGTCAACCCCGCGACGAGCGGGAGCGTCGCGAAGCTCGTATCTGGTGCGACGATCTCCGCTTGGATCGGAGGCAGACTCGAACCGTTGCCCAGCTGCAGTGGATCGTGCAGGGCGGCCAACGCTTGATCTTCGGTGGTGTATCCATCGCGCACCATCGAAGTGAGGACCTGGACCTGGCGCTGGCGTGAGAGCGTTGGTTGGAGCAGCGGGTCGTATCCGGAAGGATCCTGGATGACGCCCGCCAGCACGCTCGCGCGCGCGAGGTCCAGGCGAGAAGGGCTGACCCCGAAATACCGTTCCGATGCTGCTTGGACCCCGTAGGCGCCGTCCCCGAAATACACGCTGTTCAGGTAGAGCTCCAGGATCCGCGGCTTCGAGAGGTCGGACTCGAGCCGGATGGCGACGGCGGCGTCCTGCAGCTTCCGCCACGGTGAGTCGTCGTTGCCGCCCAGGTATAGGACCTTCGCGAGCTGCTCCGTCAGCGTGCTGCCCCCCTGCGACAACGTGAGGTGGCTCGCGTCATAAGCGAACGCTCTGGTGAGACCGATCAGGTCGATCCCGTGATGGCGGTAGAAGCGTTCGTCCTCGGTTGCGACGATCGCTCGTTGGAGGACCGGCGAGATCGCAGGCAGCGGAACGAACCGACTCCCGACCGCGCGCAGCCGTCCGAGGACGACTTGCTTCGGTCGCAGGGGCGTGGGGGCGGAGACCCAGGCGGCCACGAGGACGCCCGTCAGCACTACAGCCATGCCCGCGACACCGACCATCAAGCGTCTGCGCCACAGGGGTCGTCGCTCGACGGTCTCGCTCGAAGGGCGCTCGGTGCTTCCGACCTCCACCTATGAACCGTAGGCCGGACGCATCATCCGGCGGGGCCTGAGGTGTGACGTTTCGATGTCCCTCGCTCGGTGAGGCACGGATGAACCGCGCGTCCTCGCCGCCCGTAGTCCTCCGGACGACGACGAGGGAGGAGCCTGTGCGACGGAACCTGGTGTCGATCGCCTTAGCCGCGACCCTCCTCGGCTCGGTGGCGGCCCAGCCCGCCGAAGCCGCGGTGGTGATCAAGGGCGTCAAGACCACAGTCGGCTTCAGATGGAAGCCCCACGCCGTGAGCATAAGGCGGGGAACCAAGGTGGTCTGGAAGGCCGTTACCGGGACCCACACGGTGACGGCCTGGAAGGGCCGGTGGTCGAAGTCGACGACGATCGCGCAGGGGGCGTCCACCTCGTTCATCTTCAGACGGATCGGCGTCTACCGGTTCCGGTGCCTGTTCCACTCGACGCTCGTGAGCGGGGTGTGCAGGGGGATGTGCGGCAGGGTGACCGTCGGGTAACGCCGTCATGTGAGGGGGAACGGCGGCTGCCACCACCACGGCTCGTCACTGACGTCGATCGCCGTCACCCACTTCACCCACCAGAACCCGCGGCGGCCGGGCACGACCAGCCGCGCGGGCGCGCCGTGACCGGCGGACAGCGGGGCGCCGCCGACGTGCGTCGCTAGAAGGAGTGCGGAAGCATCCGAGCGCGGGAAACGCCGGCTGTAGCCGGTGACCGATCGGACCACGATCGACTGGCCGGCCGCGCCGTTCAGCAAGCCGTCCAGGTGCGCGCCTCGCCACTCCTGCTCCGCGTACCACCCGCCGGTACAGTCGAGCGTCGCGCGGAAGGTGTCCTCGAACGCGACGAGGTCGTCGACGGAGTAGCTCCGACCGCCGTTCAGTACGTCCAGCCGCCACGATGCCAGATCCAGCTCCTGGACCGAGTCGTTGAACCACTGCGTGACCGGCATGGCGCTCGGATCGCCGGACCCCGTTTCGAACGAGCCGGTCGCCCGTCGATCGGCGCCCGGTGCGCCCGTCGCACGGAGCACGCCCGCGAACGCCAGCCAACCGGCCGCGCCGGCGCCCAACACCGCGCCGCTCCGGAGCAGGTTCCTTCGTGAGAGATCCGTCGTCCGAGGGCGGACGGGCCGCTGGATCACGTGCGCGACGCCGACCACGATGGCCCCGATCGCCGTCGCGACGTGGACCCCGAGCGGCGAGAAGGTCCCGACGGTCCGAACGATCCCCGTGACGTGGATCATGGCGGCCACGACCGAGGTCACGACCAGCACCGCGAACGTGATCGCGGTCCCCCTGCCGGGACGCCGGCGCGCCAAACCGCGGCTCGCGATGGTCTTCTTCCACGGCGCGAGTGCGACGATGCCCAGGCCGACGATCCCGTGGGCGATCACGATCCACCGGACGAGCGCGGACCCCACCAGCCAGGAGGCGATGCCCGTCACGAAGGCGAGGATCAGCAGCGCGAGCAGTGCGAGGTTCGTTCGTCTCCCGGCCACAACCCCATCGTGCCACCGGACGGGCGGACGTACGCTTCGGGCACGCGGACCCGATCTCCACGGCGGATCCTGAAGGGCCGGTGCGCGCTACTTAGCGTTCAGCTTCCGGGAGCCGATCCGTAGCGCGAGCGAGCCTGCCAGCAGCAGCACGATCATCGCGGCGACGCCCCACGGGAGGTTCTCGGGACCTGTGAACGCCGTGCCCCCCCTCGAGCCGGACTCACCCTTGACCGTCGGGCCGCGTGTGGAAGAGCTTCCCCCGCTCCCGCTCACGGACGAGGTCGAAGAGCTCGTGCTGCTCGACGAGGACGTGGGCGGCGCCGTCGTTGAGGTCGAGCTCGATGGCGGTGGCGACGTCGTGCTGGGGCTCGGGCAGTCGGTCAGGTCCGCGGTCGCCTCGTCGGAGAAGTAGACGTGATCGACCGGCAGGCCGAGCCTGATCCGGAAGAAGTGGGACTCGCCGAGAGGCTCCGTGTACGTTCGCTGGACCCGTTCGCCGGGGGCCAGTCGCCCCTCCTCCACGAGTCGTCCGTCGATCCTGATGAGGTACCCCAGCGACTTGTCCTGGGTGTTGTGGGCGCTGACGACCGTCGTTGGGTTATCACAGGTACCCGCGATCACCACGACTTCGTCCGACGGTCCCGGGTCGGCGTGTGCCGCCACGGGAAGTGCAAGGAGCATGCCGATACCGAGCAGCAGTAGACGTTTCACGACCCATCCCCCTCCGAATGGTCTGGCTCTCGCCCCTGATTCTCTCCCCGCCCCAACGGATCTCGTGGAGCCTGACCTTGGTTTTTCCGGTACCCGGAGAGCGTTCGAGCGAAACCGGGGGCTCGTTCGGCCGAGCCCCAGCCAGATAGATTCGGCGCCATCGACCTCGTACATCTCAGGGAGGGGATCCGATGTCGTCCGATACCACCCAACCCGCGCCGCCGACACCGACGCCCGATCAACCGTGGGACGATCTCGGACCGCTCCCGCGCATCGCGCGACCCTTCGTGGACTGGGTCGCCAGGGTCCGAGCGACCGTGCACACCAAGCTGCTCGCGGGGTTCCTCGTGATCGCCCTGCTCCTGCTGTCCATGGGCGTGCTGTGCATCGTCGTGCTCGATCGCGTGAACCGGCAGGTGGTGACGCTGACCGCCCTCAACCGACAGACCGACCAGGCTCGGGAGATGATCTATGAGGTGACGGCGCAGAGCCACTACCGCGCGATGGCGCTGCTCACCGGCGACCAGGCGTACACGGGGAAGATCTATGCGGCGAAGGACCTCTTCTCCCAGAACCTCGCCGAGCTGCGCACGTATGCCATCCCGGACAGGACCGCCTTCTTCGACGAGCTCCAGGCAGCGAACGATCGCTTCACGGAGATGAGCGACCAGGTGACGGCCCTGGACGAAGCGGGCGAGCGAGCGCAGGCGATCAAGATGCATATCGACTTCGAGCACACGCAGTCACACGTGCTCGAGGACTCGCTCAACTCGCTCATCGCCGACTCGCAGTCGCGAGTGATCGCGGAAACCGCAACCTTCGCGAGCCATCGTCGCTTCCTCACCCTGGCGGTCGCGACGTTCTCCGGCGTCACGCTGCTGGGCGCCCTCGTGCTCGGGGCGATCCTGTCTTGGTCACTGATCCGCCCGGTCCGAAGGGTCGACTGGGGGCTCGACCGGATCGCCAACGGCGATTTCCTGACCCGCGTCTCCGTGCCGAATCGCGACGAGTTCGGGAACCTCACGAGCAACCTCAACCGCACGGCGGAACAGTTGGCGACGCTGTACACGGAACTCGAGACCCTCAACACCGGTCTGCAGACCACGGTCGATACGAAGGTCGCGGAGCTCGAGCGCGCATCGCGACTCAAGCGCTACCTCTCGCCGCAACTCGCCGAGTCGATCCTCTCGGGCGAGCGCGATGTCTCCCTCACGACCAGCCGGAAGCTCCTCACCATCTTCTTCTCCGACGTCCGAGGCTTCACCGCAGCGGCGGAACGGATGGAGCCCGAACAGCTCGTGGACGAGCTCAACGACTATCTGACCGAGATGACCGAGATCGTCTTCAAGCATGGAGGAACGCTCGACAAGTACGTGGGCGACGCGGTGATGGTGTTCTTCGGCGACCCGGTGTCTCAGGAGGATCACGCGAGGCGAGCCGTCCTGATGGGGTTCGAGATGCAGGAGCGCATGGCGGAGTTGCAGCGACGCTGGATGGGTCGGTATCAGCACTCCTTCGAGATCGGGATCGGTATCGCGACCGGGTGGGTCACGGTTGGCGATATCGGCTCACCGGCACGTAGCGACTACACCGTGCTGGGCAACGAGGTCAACCTGGCGGCCAGGTTGGCCGATCGAGCTGCGTCGGGCCAGATCCTGGTGACCGAGCGAACATTGGTGGACGTCACCGACGTCGCCCTCGGCCACCCCATCGACGAGATCCTCCTCAAAGGGATCACCAGGCCGATCAGGATCTTCGAGTTGCAGCCCCGGCCGGCGGTGGGCGTCGCGGAGGGCTGAGGAGGGGTTCGATGGGAACGTTCAGGTTCCAGGTCGCGGTCTCGCTCGACGGATACGTCGCCGGTCCCCATCAGAGCGTAGAGAATCCGCTCGGCGTCGGCGGCATGGATCTGCATCGGTGGCTCTTCGACCTCGAGGTGTGGCGAGCATCGGAAGGAGAGGAGGGCGGCGACGTCAATGCCAGCACGGCCGTCATGGAGGAGGCGCAGGCGAACATCGGCGCGGTCGTGATGGGCCGGAACATGTTCGGGGGCGGGCCGGGCCCGTGGTCGGAGGATCCGCCCTGGAGAGGCTGGTGGGGAGACGACCCGCCCTACCACGTCCCCGTCTTCGTCCTCACGAATCACCCGCGCGCGCCCTTGGAGATGGAGGGAGGCACCACCTTCTTCTTCGTCACGGACGGGATCCTCTCCGCACACGACCAGGCGCAGCAGGTCGCGGGCGACGAGGACGTCCTGCTCGGAGGAGGAGCAAGCGTGATCCAGCAGTACCTCGCCGCGGGGCTGATCGATGAGTTCTGGCTGCATATCGTGCCGATCCTGCTCCGCGACGGTGAGCGACTGCTCGAGAACGTCGGCGACCTGAAGCTCGAACAGGAGCGCGCGGTCGACGCACCCGGCGTCACTCACGTCAAGTACCGCGTCGTCAGGACGTGACGATGAGCTCCGCGAGACGCTCGGCGACGACTTGAGCGTGCGGTAGACGCGCTTCCGCGCCCTCGCGCGTGAGCGCGAGAACGGAGGCGGCCAGAGCTGCCCGAAGTACCCTCGGTTCGACCGCGCCGACGTGGGCATCCTCGAAGCGAGCCAGGGTTTCAGCGGAAAGATCGTCGTAGCCGCGAGCCTGCACGGCGGGCACCCCTTGGCCGAGACAGGCGAGCGAGAGCGCTAGGTCGCGCACGGCGCCAAGGTAATGCTCGGCCTGCCAGACGCGCCCGCGCTCGATGCACGCGCGCGCGTGGAGCGCGTAGATCACGCCCCACCCGAAGATGTCGCCCGCGACCGCCGCCGTGGCGATGAAGAGGTCGCCCGCCACCGTGGGAACCTCGGGCTCGCCCGGAGCCGTCGCGCCGAACAGGAGCCGGAACCGTGGCCCCGCGGGACGGAACCGAGCTGCCGGCGTCATCGAGAGGTCGAGCTGCAGGGCATCCGGCAGCAAGAACACGCGGTAGGTTGTCGGCCCGCGCTCGAGCACGGCGAGCTGCACCGCGTCGAGCTCGTCGAAGAGCAAGCGCGTCCAATCGTCGAGCACCTCCGCGACCTGAACATGGTCGGCGATGCCGAAGGTGAGGTCCACGTCGGAGAAGCGGTCGCCGGCGTCGACGGCGAGCGAGCCCACGACGGCTCCGGCGACGACGCGCTCATCCTGCTCCGCGAGCACTCGCACGCGCTCGCGGAGCGCATCCCGCTGCTCAACGCTGAACACGCGTCAGTCTGCTTGCAGGACCTTGTCGAGGGCGTCCGCGAACGCCTGCGGGTCCGACCCCCACCCGCCGTGGGCGCCCGGCAGATACGTCACGTCGATTCCGAGTCGCTCGGCGAGCACGATCGCCGCTCGGCGCGCTGCCTGCTCGGCCGAATCCTCCCCGGCCGCGCTGACGATCCGGGTGGGCACCTTCTTCAGCGTGTCGATATCCGGCTGGTAGGCGCCGATCGGCTGGATCTCGTGGGCGATGAACAGCTCGAAGTTGCCGGTCATCCTGCCCATCATCTCCTGGGACTCCGGCGTGGATGGCGCCTGCTCCATCTGCTCGCTGTACTTCGGTCCGCCCTCCTCGACGGCGCTTCCGAACACGCCCATCGCCGGGAAGACCCCGGCCGACCGGTAGGTCTCGTCGATGTCGCGGAACGTGGAGCGCCAGTGGTCCGCGTCGGGGAGGAGCTCCATGAGAGGCGGTTCGTGCGATACCAACGTGCCGACCAGCTCGGGGTGTCTGGCAACGAGCTCGAGGCCGATCGTGGCACCCCCGCTGTTCCCGTAGACGTACGCCGGCTCATCTCCCATGGCGACGAGGATCGCGGCAGCGTCGTCCGCGTGCAGCGCGACCGGGATGTCCTCGGGCTCCCCCTCGAGCCGGCTCCTGGAGTGACCTCGCGGGTCGTAGGCGACCGCCGTGTATCGGTCGGCCAGCCGCCCGGCAAGATCCGTGAACATGCCCGCGTCGGTCGGCCCGCCGGGGATCAGTAGCAGCACCGGACCTGCCCCCTGGGTCTCCACGTACAACGTGGCGCCCGGAACCTTCACGTCCATGGCTCAGTCTCCCTTCGTCATCGAGGCCTCGAAGAGCTCCCACTCACCAGGTACCCCCCGAAGGTCAACCGTACCCAAGGGAGCGAACGCCAGGTCGTCGCCGGTCGCAAGGTCCCGGACCGTCCGGGTGACGACCACCTGGCGTTCTCCCGCTTCGGCGAGCAGGCGAGCAGCGATGTGCACGCCGATGCCTCCGACATCGTGCTCGCCCAGGACGATCTCGCCAGTGTGGATCCCCGCGCGGATATCGAGCCCCGCGTCGCCGAGCGATCCGATCAGCGCGAACGCACACCGCAGCGCGCGGGTGGGGGCATCGAACGTCGCGAGGACGCCGTCACCCGTGTTCTTGACGAGGCGGCCGTGGAAGCGATCGACCTCCGCACGCGCCACCCGGTCGTGTCGATCGATCAGCTGACGCCATCGCCGATCGCCGAGCGCCGCAGCACGGCCGGTGGAATCGACGATGTCGGTGAACAGGACCGACGCGAGGACGCGGTCGGCGTCACGGGCGGCCGCCCACGACGCGATCTGCTCGTCCGACCACGCGAAGGTCTCCGCGTACTCGCTCGGGGAGCCCTCCGAGCCCGGCTCATACGTCAGCAGCGCGACACCGGAGTCGAACGTCCTCGCACCGACGAGCCGGAGATGGGAGATGGCGCGCTCGTCCCTGAAGAGCCGCTTCCCGCTCCCCAGCACGATCGGGAAGACCATGATCCGCAGCTCGTCCACCAGGTCGAGCTCCATCAGCGAATCGAGGAGCTCGGCGCTGCCGAAGACCAGGATGTCCCCCTCGAACCGCTCCTTCAGCTTCGAGACCTCAGTTGCGAGGTCGCCCCGGATGACCGTCGTGTTGTTCCACGCGGGCTCTCGCAGGGTCGTGGACACGACGTACTTCTCGAGGCTGTTCATCCTGTCCGCGAATCCGTGATCCCTGGGTGCGGCCGGCCAGAACGTGGCCCAGATCTCATACGTCACCCGTCCGAGGAGGAGGGCGTCGGCTGCGAACAGTTCCTCGACCTTGAACTTCTGTTGATCCTCCGTCGCCGCCAGGAGGGCCCACGCGTTCTTCCCGTCCCGATGCTCCTCGAACCCCGGTGCTTCCATCACGCCATCGAGCGTCATGAACTCCGACACGACGAGGCGACTCATCGAGGTCCCCCGCGCGCACGCGAGAGGTCGCAGACCGTGGCCATCGCCACAGGAGCGTAATCCCGATAGCTGCCGGCCAACGCTCAGGGGTGATAGGGCGTGGGAGTCATGAGGATGCCCGACCCCACCCCCGCGAGCAGGAGAACGAAGACGAGCGCTCCGACCGCGAGGGCCACGCCGATCCACCACTCGAACCTCTTCTCTCCCATCATCAGATATGGACCCCTTGCGTGCGGAAGAACCACAGGGCGCTCGTGCTCCAGACGACGACCAGCGCCGTGAAAACGGCTCCGCCCGCCACCGGCAGCACCCAGTTCGGCATACGGGCAGACCGGACCAGCACGACCTTCGAGGTCAGAGCTCCGAAGAAGAAGCAACCGGCGACACCGTGCACCCAGATGCGGGTGCCGCTGTGGGCTTGGAACCCGAGCGACCACAGGCAGTGATACGCGACCGGGATCGTGAGCCAGAATGCCGCCACCCCCGAAACACGGTGCGCTCGCGAGATCCACCTCGGCCCCCGCCGGCGGCCGAGCTTCCCGTACATCCGTAACGCGGTGAGCAGCTGGAAGGTCGCGAGCGTGATCGCCGCGGTCGCGAACCAGACCTTCAAGTGGATCGTCGCGGTGAAGAACAGGGTGACCAGGCTGCGGCCCGTCGGGTCGTGCACGGTCCCGTAGATCCCGAGGGAGAGCGCCACGGCTGCACCCGCCGCGAGCGCCAGCAGGATCCGGCCAGTGGCCCCACGAGGAGCCGTGGTATGGGTGACCTGAGCGCCCATCATCGGGAACGTACACCCACACGGACGAGCGTCACTGCGTGGCGAGGACGAGCCGCTCACGCAAGAGTCGAACGTCGCTCGCTGCGCCGGACGCCGCGATCGCGCCGTCGGGGGCGCGACCCCACAGCCAAAGGTCCACGTTCGATGGGTCGCCACCCACCGTGGCGGAGACGCCGTCGCCAGAGCCTTCGGTGACCCTGATCTCCGACGGCTCCAGTGCGACGACCCACGCTCGGTCGCCACCGATGACAGCCACGCGTTGGCCGACGCTCTCGGGACTCGGCGCCTCGGACCGATCCCCGGCGAGCATGATCGTCAGGATCTCGTCGATCCCGTCGACCGCGAGCTCGGTGGGCAACGGGGTTAGGGACCCTGAAACGCTCTCGACATCGACGCCATGGATCGCCGTCTCGTGCGCCATCCGTCGCGCCCAGAACCCGACCGTCTGGTCGTCCGGCCACCAGGTCGGGGAGGGGTCCTCAGGCTGATGCATGCGGAACATCGCGATCAAGCGCGCGTGAGCGTCGTGGAACCACCCCACAGGGTCGCGGTGCGGCGGCCAAGCAGGAGGCCACGGATCCGGAACGTGTTGCAGTTCGGTCGATGCGATCTTGTGCTCATAGACCTTCGCGACGTGTCGGACCACGTCATCGACGGTCCACCCGGGGCACGTCGGTACGGGAGCGTCGAGGGCGTCCTCGGCGGCGCCGGCCAAACGCGACCCGAGCGAGTCAACATGTTCGATGTACGTCTCGTACCGCATCGGACCACCCTAGCCGGACGCCTGGCATCAGTCGTAGTGCCGAACGTGCGACCAGAGGTCCTGCCACGACTGCTTCGGGTCGGATACGATCCAGATTGGGAGACCCCGCTCCTGGTTCTCGACGTTCCATGGGTTGGTGATCGTGCCGACGCGTCGCACGATCCCGAACATCGACTCGAGGGACGCGCGGTCGTCGAAGCCCACCGCGACGAGCGACTGCGTAGTGGCGGGCGGCGGACCCCACCACCAGTAGTTGTTGTGCCCGCTGTAGGCGTTCGGCAGACCGAGGCTCGGTCCGAACCGATCGATCGCTCCGGCTTCGCCGTAGTTCGAGGTGAAGATCGCTGCGTCCGCTCGCTCTGCGTCCGGGATCGATCGCCATGCGCCGGCCACCTGAGCGACCAGGTCGGGCCAGCCGACCTGTTCGGCGAGCTCGGGGTTCAGGCCTTTCACGCTCGCGAGCGAGCTCTCGGGCAGGACGGGGAGCGCCGCGGGGAGCAGGAAGACGGTCGTCAGGGCGAGCCCCACCAGAGCGATCGGTCGAGCGAGCCCCGTCCGGTGTCGAGCGAGCCATCCTTCGAGAGGACGCCCACCCGCGCCCCACAAGGGCACGTACAAACCGGCCACGTAGTACTGCTTGTCGCCGGCAGCGATCGCGAGGACCACGGCGAGCACGACGTACGCGAGCCCGATCGCGCGGTAGGTGCGCGCCTCGGGCTGACGAAGCAACCGGTACAACCCGGCGACCCAGACGGCCGCGCCGACCGGCCCCGTGATCAGGAACTGGAACGGGATCCAGGCGATCGTCGATCCCACGTCGTGGGAGTTGGCCCCCAGGCTCCGGAACAACGCGATCTGCGGCCAGCCGTGCTGGTACTGCCACCAGAGGTTCGGCGCCCAGAGGACCAGCGCGACGAGAACCCCGCCCGCGAACCACGGTGTCAACAAGGATCGACGTTGTGGCGTCAGGAGGAGACCGATCAGCAGGCCGATCACCAGGAAGCCGATCGACCACTTGTTCTCCAGCCCGATGCCGATCGCGAGGCCGATCGCGAGCCAAAGCCGGACGTCCTTCGTCCGGAGCAGCCGGATCGATAGGAACGTGACGATCGCCCATACGAGGAGATCCGGTGTCGTCGTGCTCAACAGATGGCCGGCCAGGAGCAACCCGGGCGCTGCCGCTGCGCACACGCTGGCCCCGATCTGGCCCGTTCGCCCCGACCCGAGCTCCCTCGCGCTGAGAGCGGCAAGGATGACCAAGGATCCGTAGATGAGCGCAGGGATCACGCGGAGCGCGACCAGAGAGCCAGGCGCGACGGCTTGGGAGATCCTCGCGATCGCGGGCGTGAGCGGAGGCTGGTCGACGAACCCCCAGGCCAGCCGCTTGGCGCACGCGAGGAAATAGAGCTCGTCCCGATGGTAGCCGTAGCGTCCGGCCTCGAGCAGCAACAGCGCGACGCCCGCCGCGGCGACGATCGTCACGGGGCCGAGCGCGAGCGGCTCCAGCTCGACCTGGTTCTCGGGGTCCACGAAGGGAGATGCTAGGGCGGACGTTCGGCCAGGAGCTCCATCTCGAACATGACCATGTCGCGGGCACGGATGCCGTTCTCGACGACCGCGACGGGGTAGTCGTCGAAATAGCCCTTGCGCACCCCGGCGAACCGGAACCCGACCTTGCGGTAGAAGGCGATCGTTCCCAGGCTGCAGTCAGAGGTGCCGACGGTCAGTCGCGACGCGCCCCTATGCCGGCATCGCTCGGCGATCAGATCGATCGCTCGCCGGCCGGATCCACGGCCCCGCTGCTCCTCGGTGAGCGCGATGTTCCAGATCTCGACGGTATCTGCGTCGGCGACGAGCACGGCGACGCCGATCAGGGTGTCGGCCTCGCGGATCTCGAAGAGCTGGCCGCGGTCGAGGTACCCGTGGATGTGCTCCTCGACGTCGTCGGCCTCCAGGAGCAGCGGCAGATGCCGTTCGCGGTCGAAGGACGCATTCGCCAGAGAGAAGGAACTCATCTCGAGGAACCCTATCGAGAGCCACGCGACGCTGGGGACGCGCCGGAGGTCCTATCCGGCGGAGCTAGACTCCTTCCATGGACGTGTCTCGGTACTGGGATGACATCTACCGGACGCGCTCTCCGCAAGAGGTCAGCTGGTATGAACCCGTGCCCGAGATGTCGTTGAGCCGCATCCGCGCCGCACTTGCCGGCGGAGCACGAAGCCTGGTCGACATCGGAGGCGGTACTTCCCGCCTTGTCGACCATCTCGTTCGGATGCATCTCTCGCGGATGGCTGTCCTCGACGTTGCCGAAACATCTCTCGACGTGGCGAAGCAGCGCTTGGGTGACCGACGGGATCGTGTCGAGTGGATCGCTGCTGACGTCACGAAGGTCCGCGACATCGGCCGCTTCGGGATCTGGCACGATCGCGCTGTGTTCCACTTCTTGACCGATCCTGCCGATCGTGCGTCCTACGTCGAGCTGTGCGAACGGACGGTTCTGCCGGGCGGCTTAGCCATCGTCGCGACGTTCGCGCACGATGGTCCCGAGACGTGCAGCGGCCTGCCCGTGCATCGCTATGCGGCCGACGAACTGGCGGAGCAGTGTGGGCGTAGATTCGAGTTGATCGATAGTGAACGGCACATGCACACGACACCACGTGGTGCGCACCAACCCTTCCTCTATGCGTCGTTCCGACGCCTCACCGATGACAGAGAGTTGGTGAGTGCTTGAGCCGTCCTCGAGCCGCGTGGACGGACCTGCAACAGAGCACCTGCCTCGACGCGTGAACGGCTCACACCGTCCGGATGCGGGGTCCGAGGACTCGGGCGTCCGGCTGGCGGAGTTGGTGGCCGCCTTCTCCCTTGCCACCGATCTCGGCTTCGGCCAGCCGATGGAACACGTGCTCCGGTCGTGGTTCATCGCCGGGCGCATCGCCGAGCGGATCGGGCTCGAGACGGACGCGAAGCAAGCCCTGTACTACGTCATCACGCTCGCGATGGTGGGCTGCGTCGCGGAAACCCCGGAGCTGTCGGAGTGGTTCGGCGACGACATCGTCTTCCGCCGGGATGGGTACGACGTGGATCTCGTCGGGCTCCCGAAACGTGCCTTCGCGATGAGTCACGTAGGGCTCGGAAGCCGTCCACTCGACCGCATCCAACGTGGCGCCAGGCTCGCCACGTTCGGGGAGAAGGCGCTCGAGAGGATCCTCGTCACGCACTGCATCGCGACCGGTCAGATGGCCGACCAGCTGGGCCTCGGTCCCGAGGTGAGCGATCCGCTCCAACAGGTCTTCGCGCGTTGGGACGGCCGAGGGGTTCCGTCCGGCCTCGGGGGTGAAGCGATCGCGATCCCGGTCCGGCTCTTCCACCTCGCCGACGGGGTCGAGGTCGCTCACCGCTCCCGTGGGATCGATGCGGCGCTGGATCTCGTCCATGCCCGGCGTGGAACGCAGCTCGACCCGTCGCTGGTCGATGCGTTCTCCGCCGAGGCACTCGAAGTCCTCGACGGTGTCGACGCGGTTGCCGACTGGAACGCGCTGATCGAGCGCGAGCCCGGACTGCAACAGCCGTTGACCGACATCCAGCTGGACACGGCTCTCGAGGCGATCGCGGACTTCACCGACCTGCGGTCGCCGCCGCGGGCCGGTCACTCTCGCGCCGTCGCCGAGCTCTCCGCGCGAGCCGCCCAGCACGCGGGGCTGCCGAAGGATGACGTGATCAACGTGCGCCGGGCGGGACTCGTCCATGACCTCGGGATGCATGGGATCCCGGCGACGATCCTCGACAAGCCCGGGCGTCTCACCGCCGCCGAGTCCGAGCGTATGCGCCTGCACGCGTACTACACGGAGCGGATGCTCGCGCGACCACCGGCGCTCGCACGCATCGGCGGCGTGGCCTCGAAGGTGAACGAGCGGCTCGATGGGTCCGGCTACCACCGAGGCCTCCCGGGCGCGGCGATCCCCGCCTCCGCCAGGATCCTCGCGGCTGCCGACGCCTACCAGGCCATGACCGAGCCTCGTTCGTACCGAGAGGCACGTACCACGAAGGAGGCGGCCGCGGCACTCTCAGCCGAGGTCCGCGCGGGCCGGCTCGCGTCCGAGGCCGTCGAGGCCGTGCTCGCAGCCGCCGGCCTTCGTCGATCGAAGCGTCGCAGCGGACCCGCGGGCCTGACGCCCAGGGAGGTCGAGGTGCTGATCCTCGTCGCCCGCGGCGCATCGACGAAGCAGGTCGCACGAGCGCTCGGGATCACCGCGAAGACCGCCGGCACCCATATCGAGCGCATCTACTCCAAGATCGGCGCTTCCTCCCGTTCCACCGCAACGCTCTTCGCGTTGCAGCAGGGTCTGCTCGACCCGTTCGAGCCCGTCGATCCGTAGGGTGGATTCCGGATGTTCTGAGACCCGCTGCCGCCTAGCGTGCTCCTCGACCGGGAGCACACGAGGAGGCGGCGGTGGCGGAGCAGCGAAGCATCGCACGGCGGTTCGTCGAGGCCGTCATGTCGGACGACCGTGACGCGGCCGTCGCGACGCTCGCACCGGCGGTCCGGTTCCGCCATCTGATCCCCAGGGGTCCCAGGGAGATCTGGGGGGCAGACGAGACGGTCGACGTGTTCCTCGGGTGGTTCGGCGATGCCCGCGAGCTCGAGGTCCTGAGCCTGCTCGTCGAACCGATCGCGGATCGAACGTCGGTGCGCTACCGGGTCCGGTTGCGTGAGAACGGCGGATGGGAGGTGGTCGAACAGCAGCAATTCCTCGACATGGATGAGGCAGGTCGGATCGCCGCGATCGACCTGTTGTGTTCGGGGTTCCGACCGGACGTGCAGGAGGACGCGAAGACGGGACCCAGCACCCACCGGTTCGACGCCGGCACGATGGGGTGCGCCGACGGGTTGGCCCAGGAGTTCCGGAGGCGGATCCTCGCGATCCCGCTGGGGGACGTCCTCGTGGTCGAGACCGCGGATCCCGCGGCGAAAGAAGACCTGCCACCACTGGCACGGATGATGGGGCACACGGTTCGTTCGAACGAGTCGACCGGCGACGGACGACTCCTGATCGCGGTGGAGCGAGGACGATGAGCGACAAGCTGATCTTCAATTGCACGTACGGCAAGACCGATCCGGAGCGCGCGACGCTGCCATTCGTGGCGGCGAACATCGCCGCGACCGCAGGACAAGAGGCGGTCGTGCTCTGCACGATCGACGCGGTGTGGCTCGGTACCGAGGGCGGCACGGAGGGCATCGCCCAGGAAGGGCTTCCCGTGCTCAGCGACCTCTACGCCGAGTTCGTCGACAACGGCGGACAGGTCTGGCTCTGCGGTGCCTGTACCAAGCCCCGAGGGATCACCGAGGAGCAGGTCGGCAAGGGCGCGACGATCATCGGGGCCGCGAAGGTGGTCGAGGAGGTCATCGCAGGCGCGAAGACGGTGGCGTTCGCCTGATGGGGTTCGCCCGAACGAGAGCGGAGGCACCGATGGGAGCGAAAGCGTACGGGCGTGACCGCCGCGTGTGGACCTTCGCCGGGCGGTCACGAGCACGGCCCGAGCAGGTCTACGACGTCCTGGCGGATCTGCGTTCGCATCTGGAGTGGGCAGGGACCCGCCAGTTCAGGTCGTTCCGTTTGCTCTCGCTCGATGCTCCGGGCGGCCCCGCGGAGCCGGGCACGCGGTTCACCAGCATCGGGCGGATCCCGATGAACCGGGCGCGGTTCGACAACCGGAACACCGTCACCAAGGCGGACCGGCCGCGGCTATTCGAGATCACGACGGAGTCGACGATCGCCTGGCCCACGCGAGCCCACGGCGACGGAACCTTCGTCAACACGTTCGAGATCTCGCCGGATGGCGAAGGGAGCCGCGTCGTCTACCGGTCGGAACAGCTCCGCTTCCGCGAGCCGCCCTGGGGACTCAGGTACCCGCTCCTCCGCAGCGTCACGTACCGCGTCTGGATCCCGATCTGGTCGCGCCGAGGGTTCCGCAACCTGCTACGGATGGCCGAGGAGCGATCGGGAGTCACGTCGCCGGATCGGTCGGTTCCCGATGAGGTGATCTGAGAGGGCTGGGATACGCTGGCCCGACATGGAGTTCCGCACGATCCGCGAGGACGAGTTCGACGCGTTCGAGCTGGCGCTCTCGAACGCGTTCGGCGACGTCGGGGCGGCGGAGCACGAGGTCGCGAGCGACAGACTCAGCATCGAGTTCGACCGAACCTTCGCCGCGTTCGACGAAGGCCGGATCGTGGGCTGTGCAGCGGTGTACTCGTTCTCGTCCGTCACCCCCGGCGGCGGGACGGTCGGCACCGCCGGCATCACGTGGGTCGGCGTGCTGCCGACCCATCGGCGGCGCGGCATCCTCACCGAGCTGATGCGCCGGATGCTGGACCAGGCCCCCGAACGCGGTGAGCCGATCGCCACACTCCTCGCCTCCGAGGGTCAGATCTACGGCAAGTTCGGGTTCGGGCTGGCGGTCCCCGGTCAGTCGTTCGACGTGGCGCTCGATCGCGTGCGGTGGGCAGCGGGGACGCGATCCGAGGGCCGGACACGCCTGTTGACGCACGACGAGGCCCGGCCGCAGCTGCAGGCCGTGTACGAGCGGTTCGCCTCGTCGCGGCCCGGCGCGGTGCTGCCGACCGATCGGCAGTACGCGTGGCTCTTCTCCGGGCTCACGAAACCGGATGAGAAGGAGTTCGTCGCCGTCCATGAGGACGAACACGGCGTGCCCGACGCGTACGCGATCTATCGGATCAAGCACCGATGGCCACGCGGGCTACCGAGCAACAAGCTCACCGTGCACCAGATGGTCGCGTGCACCCCCGAGGGGTCGGCGTCGATCTGGCGGTTCCTGTTCGACGTCGACCTCGTGTCGCGCGTCCGAGCCTATGACCTCGCGATCGATGACCCCCTCACGTGGCAGATGGCCGAACCTCGCGCGCTGCGCGCGACCTTCGAGGACGTGCTGTACGTCCGGCCGATCGACGTGGCGGCCGCCTTGGGCGCACGTGGGTACATGGCGGACGGCCGGCTGGTGATCGGCGTCCGCGACGAGTTCCTTCCCGTGAACACCGGCACCTACGAGCTGACCGTGGAAGGGGGCAAGGGTACGTGCTCGCGAACCGATGCCGAGCCCGAGATCGCCTGCACGGTCCACGTGGTAGGCGGGACCTACTTCGGAGGCGTCTCGTGGGGGACGCTCGCCCGAGCCGGCCGACTCGAGGAACGGGTCCAGGGTGCCGTCGAGCGCGCGGACGCGATGTTCCGCTCAGCCGTAGCGCCGTGGCCGATCATCCACTTCTGACACCGGACACCTCGAGGTGGTCTGAGCGGGATCTTCGTGACCCCACGATCGAGTTCGGTCGGCCGGTCGACGGGCTCGCCACGGGTCCGACCTCAGATCTGAGGTCGGAGGCTCATCCACGCGGCCCCGCTCCCCGTGCGCTCCCGAGCATCCGGCACACGATGGAGAACATCCCGGTGGTATCCGGATGCGCCGACCGCGACGTGGCTGGACCTCCCGCTCCTGCGTGGTCGATCGTCCGTCAGCCCGCGGGCACGAGCCGTTCGAGCGTCGCGGGCAGCCCCGACAGGTCGGGGAGCTCCGCAGCTCTCGGGATCTCGCTCGACTCGCCGAGCCGGTTGATCCACACGCACCGGAGCCCGAGCGCCGCAGCGGGCTCGACGTCGTGGAACAGGGAGGCGGCGACGTGGACGTGGCGGCCGCGGTCTGCGCCGGTCCGACGGAAGAACGTCTCCCAGTGGGCGAACGCCGGCTTGTAGGACCCGATGTCGGACGCGACGACCCGCTCGTCCACGGGAACGCCGATCGAGCCGAGCGAGGCGTCCAGGTAATCCGCGTCGGTGTTCGAGAGGATCGCGAGCCGCCACCCGTCCTCGCGGAGCCGACCGAGCGACACCGGCACCTCGGGGAAGGGCCGCCACGACGCCACGGAGTCGGCCAGCGAGGCACCGGCGCCCTCCGGCACAACGAGCCCCCTGGCCGCCCCGATCTCGTGGACCGCCCGCGTCAGGACCTCATGGTACGAGCGCGTCCCGTCTGCCTCGAGCCCGGGCTCGGCATCGTGGTAGGAGGCGAGCAGCGCCTCGGGGTCGTCGTCCGGCCAGATCGCTGCGAGGGCCGCCCGGATCCCGGCGTTCCAGTCGATCAGCGTGCCGTAGCAATCGAAGGTCGCCCATCGGTCCACGCCGAGCAGTCTAGGAAGCGCCGGCTGGACCAGGGCTTCCTTGACGCCCTCCACGAACCGTCACGAAGATGCAGGCGGCATCCCGACCTGGGAAGGAGCGGCGATCTCTCCACGGAAGGGGCTCCGGCGATCGGTCGCGAGCGGCTCCCGAAGGCTCGCGCTGATCGGTGTGGTGGCGATCCTCCTGGCCCTGGTCGCTTGGGCCGTGACCGGGGTGCGGACCGGCGGTGCGAGCGGATCCGCCCGGACGATGAGTCCGGGCATGAGCGGAACGCTCAACGCCGTCGCCGCAGCCGCGTGGGGTGCGGCGGTCGTCGTGCTCATCGTCATGGCCCGCAGGCTCAGGCGCCGGCTCGAGAAGGACGCCGAGGAGTTGGAACCACAACCCCCCAAGCCGTGGTGGATCTCGATCGTCGCGTGGCTCATCGTCGCCGCCGTCTTCCTGCTCATGCTGGTGACCTTCAGGAACGGTCAGGACCGGGAACCTCAGCCGACCCTGACCGCGGCGCCGAGGGCGGACCTGACGAACGGCACTGCGGACGATCAAAGGAGGCCCTCCTCGTGGGTGATCGTCGGGTTCACCGCGGGAGCCGCAGCAGCCGCAGCGGCCCTCGCCTTCGCCGCACGGAGGCGAACGAACATCGAGGACCACAGGGAGCCGCTCCCCGAGTTGCTGCGCCACGTGGTGGGGGTGGTCGACGACTCGATCGGCGACATCGAGCGCGACCCCGACCCGCGCCGCGCGATCATCCGCGCGTACGCGCGGATGGAAGCCGTCCTGGCCCGCGGAGGCATCCCGCGTCGTCCCTCGGAAACGCCGCTCGAATACATCGATGGCGCCCTCCGCGCGCTGGCGGTGCCGGCCGCCCCTGCACGGTCGCTCACGGAGCTGTTCGAGATCGCGAGGTTCAGCGATCGCCCGATCGACGTGTCCATGAAGCGACGGGCGATCGACTGCTTCCTCGACATCCGATCGGCGCTGATGTCGGAGGTCACATGATCGGTCCATCACGCCTCCGTTGGAAAGGCTCGGCCCTTGTGCTGACGCTCGCCGGCGTCGTCCTGCTCATCGCCGCGATGGCCGTTCCTCGGTACGCGGGAGCCTCGGCACAGATCTTCGTGATCGTCGTCGGCGCGCTCGTGATCCGGCTCCTGGTCCAGGCGGTCCGGGTCGCCACGTCGGCGCCTGGCCCGTTCCCGTTCGACCGCGCGCTCCGCCAGCCCGACGAGGAGGGGATCCCTCGGGCCACCGAGCCCGACCGGATCGCGTTCGAGGTCGGCGCCTCGACCTATCGTGCGCTGGAGCTCCACCACCGGTTCCGCCGGCGGCTCCGCCGGCTCGCGGCGGATCGGCTCGCCGTCGAACACGGCGTGGAACTGGATACCGACCCGGAGGCCGCGCGCTCGCTCCTCGGCGCGGAAGCGTGGGACCTGCTTCGGCCCGACCACGAGCCGCCGGAGGATCGGTTCGGACCAGGTATGCCGATCGAAAACATCAGGACGATCGTGGCCGCCGTCGAGGACCTCTCGCGATGACGCTGACGCATGTAGAGGTCGGCGAGCTCTCCGACCTGATCATCGCGGAGATCGAACGAGCGGTGATCGGCAAGCGCAAGGTCCTCGAGATGATCCTGCTGGGCATGCTCTCCGACGGTCACGTGCTGATCGACGACGTCCCTGGGCTCGCCAAGACCCTCATGGCGCGGTCGTTCGCGAGCGTCCTGGGGCTCGGCTTCGGGCGAGTGCAGTTCACGCCGGATCTGGTGCCCTCCGACATCACCGGGGCGACGATCTACGACCAGCACCGAGGGGCGTTCGAGTTCCGGCGGGGTCCCGTCTTCACGAACATCCTGCTCGCGGACGAGATCAACCGGGCCCCGGCGAAGACGCAGGCCGCGCTGCTCGAGGCGATGGAGGAGCGACAGGTCACGATCGAGGGCGAGACCTATCCGCTGCCGCCGCCGTTCCTAGTGCTGGCGACGCAGAACCCGATCGAGTTCGAGGGCACCTATCCGCTCCCGGAGGCGCAGCTCGATCGCTTCCTGATGCGGATCGGCGTCGGCTACCCGACGAACGACGACGAGTGGCGGATCATCGAACGTAGGCTCCAGCGGAAGACCGACGAGGTCCTGCTCACGCCCGTCGTCGGGCCGTCGGACCTGGAGCAGATGAAGACGTCCGTCGAAGACGTGTTCGTCTCGGAGGTGGTCGGACGCTACATCGTGTCGATCGTCGACGCGACACGGTCGGCGCCCCGCGTGCAGGTCGGTGCCAGTCCGCGCGGGAGCCTCGCGCTGGTGAAGCTCGCGCGAGCGAAGGCGGTGCTCGCCGGTCGCGAGTTCGTGACCCCGGAGGATGTGAAGGCCGTCGCCGTCCCGGCGCTCGCGCACCGGATCGCGCTCCGCCCCGATTCCTGGGTGGCCGGCGTCAAGGGCGACGCGATCGTGCGGGATGTCCTGGACAGGGTTCCCGCCCCGCCGCCCGAGCCCGAGGGCGGCGGGGCGTGATTCGGCACCCGTCGGTCAAACTGGCCGGCTTCGCGTCGGTTGCCGCCATCTTCCTGGTCGGCGCGCTCGCGACGGGCCGTCCGGAGCTCGTCGTGATGGCCTCGCCGTTCGTGGTGATCCTGGTGGCCGGTCTCCTCACGGCCGAGCCCCCGGTATGGACCACCCTCAGCGTGGACGTCGAGCGGGATCGCCTCGTCGAAGGCGAGGCGATCACGCTCGACGTCCGGATCGCCGCCCAAGCCGATATCGAGCGGGTGGAGGTGGTGCTGCCGCTCCCCAGCGGGGTCGCCGTCGAAGACGGCGACCCCGCCCTCGCGTTCCACCTGCCGCGCGGTCGGAGCCGCACCGTCACGTTGCGGCTCCGGTTCCCCCGGTGGGGCGTCTTCGAGCTCGGCGACCTCTACGTCCGCGCCCACGATCGCTTCGACCTGTTCCGGTACGACGGCCGGCTCGATGCACGCCGGCCGATCAGGGTCTTCCCCCGCACGGAGACGCTCCGTGCACTGGTCCGACCCGCCCAGACGCAGCTCTCCATCGGCAACCAGGTGGCCCGGCGCGTCGGGAGCGGGATCGAGTTCGCGGGGCTGCGCCCATTCGTTCCCGGAGATGTCGTGCACTCGATCGATCCGAAGACCACGGCCCGGCGCGGCTCGCCGTGGGTCCGCGAGCACCACCCGGAACGCAACACCGACGCCGTCTTGTTCCTCGACACCTTCTCGGACGTGCGCACGGGCAGCTCCACCACGGTCGAGCGTGCGGTCCGCGCCGCCGCGTCGATCGTCAGCGCGTACCTCGAACGCCGTGATCGGGTCGGGCTCGTGAGCTTCGGCGGCGTGCTCCGCTGGCTCATGCCGGGGATGGGGATCCGTCAGGAGTACCGGATCATCGAAGCACTCCTGGATACCGAGGTCGCGGTGAACTACGCGTGGAAGGGCATCAACGTGATCCCGATCCGCACGCTTCCTCCGAAGGCGCTGGTCCTCGCCGTGACGCCCCTGCTGGACGAACGGAGCGTCGGCGCGCTGTTCGACCTCCGCGGTCGCGCGTTCGACGTCGCGGTTATCGATGTCTCCCCCGTAGCGACCGAACCCCCGCCGTCGGACGACCCCGTATCGCTGCTCGCGCACAGGATCTGGACCATGGAGCGCGAGACGCTGCACCGCGACCTCCGGCGCGTCGGGATGTCGGTCGCCGAGTGGCGCGACGGAGACAACCTGCAACGAGCGATGTGGGAGGTGGAAGCATCAAGGCGCGGGGGACGTCTCAGATACGCCTAGCCACGGCGGCCGGCGCACTCGCGCTCGCGGCGGTGCTCGCGGTCGTGTCCGCGCTGGGGAGCAGTGACCGAGCCGGCTGGCTCTGGGCCTTCGGCGTGGTCGGCGTCCTCGCGACGCTGGTCGCCCTCGCCGGCTGGGCCGGCGCGACGTGGTGGGGCGTCGTCGCGCTCGGCGCCGAGTACACGGTCCTGCACATCGGACGTGGAGCGGTCGACGTCGGCGCGGCCTTCGTCGCGACGGGGCTCGTGGTCCTGGCCGAGCTGGTGAGTTGGTCGCTCGACGCTCGTTCCCGCGTCGTCAACGAAGCCGAGGTGACGGAACGCCGCGTGACCCAGCTCGGCCTGCTCGCGCTCGGGACGCTGGTGCTCGGCTCATCCCTCGTCTCGGCGGGCACGCTCGCTCGAGGGCCTGCCTTCGCCCGGACGGTGGCAGGGGTCGTCTGTTCGATCGGGATCTTGGCCGTCGTCACCTGGGCTTCGGTCACGCAGCGATCGCGGGACCGCCACCCGGGGGCCGCGCCGTGACCGATGTCACATCGACGGAGTGCTCGACGACCTCATCGCTGCGTTCGCTTTCCGCCCTCACCCCTCGATCCATCGGCGACGCCAGTTCTGGGTTCAGGCCGGCCGACGAGCCCTTCGACCGAAGTCGCTATCGTTGGGCGATGGTCTGCCCCGTCTGCGGGACCGAGAACCCCGACGGAGCACGGTTCTGCTTCCAGTGCGGCAGCCCTCTGAGCGAGAAGCCCTCCGGGGTCGGTCGCTCGATGGAGGGCGAGCGACGCATCGTGACGATGCTGTTCTGCGACGTCGTCGGTTCGACCGCCATGGCGGAGCGCCTCGATCCCGAAGCGTGGACCGAGATCATGAACGAGGTCTTCGAGCTCCTGATCGTCCCGATCGACCGCTACGAGGGCACGGTGGCTCGGCTGATGGGCGATGCGATCTTCGCGTTCTTCGGCGCGCCGATCGCCCATGAGGACGACCCGCAGCGAGCCGTCTCGGCAGGCCTCGAGATCGTCGAGGCGATCCGGTCGTACCACGAGAAGCACGGCGCCGATCGAGATCTCGACCTGAACGTTCGCGTCGGGATCAACACGGGGCCGGTCGTCGTCGGCGAGGTCGGTTCCGACCTCCGTGTCGAGTACACCGCGATGGGGGACGCGGTGAACGTCGCCGCCCGGATGGAGCAGACGGCAGAGCCCGGCACGGTGCAGATCACGGCCGACACCGCTCGCCTCGTGCGCGGGTCGTTCGATCTCGAGGCTCGCGGCGACGTCCAGGTTAAGGGCAAAGCCGAGCCGGTCACCGCCCACGCCGTGCTGGGTCGGAAGGCGCGCCCTTCAGGGGGGTGGGTAGCGCACGTGGCTCCGCTGGTGGGTCGCCACGGCGAGATGGAGACGCTGCGTCGTGCGGTCGACGAGGCGCTTGAGGGCCGCGGCCAGATGATCGCGCTGATCGGTGAGGCGGGCCTGGGGAAGAGCCGTCTGCTCCAGGAGACGCGCACCTATTGGGAGACGCGCCAACCGCGCGCTGTGCTCGGGGATGTGGACATCCGCCGCATCTGGGAGGTATGGCAGTGCGTGTCGTACGACACGACCCGTCCCTACGCTCAATACCGGCGAATCGTCTCGTCGATCGCCGGGATCGCCGACACGGATCCACCAGACGTCGTCCGCGAGAAACTCGCCCGCACGGTGGAGGCGGAGGCCGCGGAGTGGCTCGAGCCGCACATGCGGGTGTGGCGTCCGCTCTTCGGCGTGTCCGAGCCCGGGGAGGAACCACTCGAGGGCGAGGCGTTCCGCAGCGCCATCATGGATCTGGTTCCCCGATCGACCCGGCATTTCAGTGCCGACCCCCGCCTCTTGGTGTTCGAGGACCTCCACTGGTGCGACGACGCGTCGATGGACCTCCTGATCGAGACCGCCCGGGTGGTCGACGACCAGCCATCGCTGATGCTCTTCGCGTTCCGCCCGGACCCCGACGCGCCGTCCTGGCGACTGAAGCGGTGGCTCGAGACCGGGTACCCACATCGATCCATCCAGATCTCGCTGACGCCGTTGTCGGAGGAGGACAGCGGCGCGTTGATCGACGAGCTCCTACCCGAGGGATCGCGATCCGGTGCCGTCCGCGCCGGGATCCTCGAGCGCACCGAGGGCAATCCCCTGTTCCTGGAGGAGCTTGCCGCGGCGATCCAGGTGGACGGCTCGAACGGCGCGATCCCGGCCACCCTGCAAGCGTCGATCACGGCGCGCCTCGACACCCTGGACGAGGATGCTCGTCGCACGTTGCAGCTCGCCTCGGTGATCGGACGATCGTTCGACGAGCCGGTCCTGGGCGCCGTGGCCGGCGACGGCGCGGAGCTCCGAGGGCGACTGGGCACCCTGGAGCGGGCCGGGCTGATCAGCCACACCGCCGGGAGTCCCGTGCAGGCGTACGCGTTCCACCACAGCCTCACGCAGGAGGCGGCGTACCAGACGATCCTCCTGCGGGATCGTCGAGCGCTCCACCTCCGCGTCGGAACCGCGATGGAGCAGCTCTACGCGAACCGGCCGGAGGAGTTCGCTCCCGTCCTCGCCCACCACTTCCACGAGGCGGACGACGACGAGCGGACGCTCCGCTACGCGCGCCTCGCCGGCGACCATGCGTCCAGGCTCTACGCCAACGCCGACGCGGTCACGCACTACGGCGCCGCGATCGATGCCGCACGCCGGCTCGGCGCCGCCGGCGAACTGCTCACGCACCTCTATCCGAACCGTGGCCGGGCCCTCGAGCTCTCCGGGCGCTACGACGAAGCGGAGGAGAACTACGAGGAGATGCGGGCGCACGCAGAGGCGTCGGGCGACCGAGCGGCGGAGCTCCAGGCGGCCATGTCCCTGACGACCCTCCTCACGACGCCCACCCCGAAGTTCGACGTCGCCGAAGGACGCCGCGCCTCACAGCAAACCGTCGCGTTGGCGCGCGAGTTGGGCGACCGCGATGCCGAATCCAAAGCGCTCTGGAACCTGATGAACCTGAACGTCTACGGGGGCGGCGACAACGCGGAGGCCGTGGAGGCCGGCGAACGATCCCTCGCGCTCGCGCGCGAGCTCGGCGCTCGCGAACAGGTGGCGTTCGCCCTGACCGATATCTGGAGGCCCTACACGGCGATCGGCGACCTCGCCGCTGCTCGGAAGAGCCTTGACGAGGCGCGCTCGACCTGGCGCGAGGTCGCCAACCTCCCGATGCTCTGCGAGACCCTCGCGAGCTCGGCGACGCTCAGCCGCTTGACCGGGAACGACGAGGAGGCGCTCGCGCTCGGCCGGGAAGGGCGATCGGTCGCCGAGTCGATCGGGAACCTGTGGGGGCAGGCGCACGCGTCGATGAGCTTCTTCGAGGTCCACCTGGATCGCGGTGAGGTGGGGATCGCGATCGACGTGATGCGCGATGCGATCGACCTGGGCGAGCGCGCCGGGTTCCTGGCTCCGCTGGTGAGAACGCGTTCAACACTCGCCGTCACGTACGCCTACCTGGGTGACCGGGAACGCGCCCGAGGGGCGTCGCGCGTCTCGCTCGATGTCGCGACCGAACGTCTGCCGAGCGCGCGGGCCTGGGCGTTGGCGTCGATCGCCGAGATCCACCTCCTCGGGGGCGAGCTCGACGAGGCCGACGCCGTGTTCGCGGAGTGCAACGTAGAGCTGTCGGCCGAGCCCCTCCGTTCGGAGGCGTCGGTGCTGGTGCCGCTCGTTCGAGGACGGGTTGCCCACGCGAGGGGAGATCACGAGCGCGCGACCGAGATCGCGGATGCCGTTCTCGATCGCTTGAACCGCATCGGCATCCGGCCGTTCACCGAAGACGCCATGCTGTTGAAAGGACGCGCGCTCGCAGCGCTCGAAAGGACATCGGGGGCCGAACGAGCGCTCCGGGAGGCCCGTTCGACGGCCGAAGGCCTCGGCCACCGCCGCATCCTCTGGGAGATCCTCTGGGAGCTAGGTCGCGTCGTCGGCGACGACGACGAGCGTGCCGGAATGCGGGCAGAGGCGCGAAGCATCGTCCGGTCGATCGCCGGGTCGGTCGAAAGCGACCTCCGAGCGAGCTTCCTTGCGCGTCCAGACGTGCGCGAACTGCTCTCGGGCGCTTAGCGGTCGTGATCCTCTGCGGTCACCTTCCTGGAGCCGATCCGCAGGGCAAGCGAGCCAACGAGCAGCAACACGAACATCGCGGCCGCGAACCAGGGAAGCTTGGCCGAACCAGTGAATGCAACATCGCCAGGGTCCGTGCCGGACTCACCCTTCACCGTTGGACCCCGCGTGGAGCTCCCTCCACCCCCACCGACCGACGAGCTTGACGACGTCGAGGAGCTTCCGCCGGCGCTCGATGATGACGTGGGTGGTGGTGTCGTCGACGTGGGCGGTGGTGTCGTCGATGACGAGGTTGGACTGGGACAGTTGGTTCTGTCGGTTGCCGCCTCGTCGGAGAAGTACACATGGTCGACCGGGAGGCCGAGCCTGATCCGATAGAAGTGGGATTCTCCGAGCGGCACCTCGTACGTTCGTTGGACCCGCTCTCCGGGGTCGAGCCGTCCCTGCTCGACGAGCCGTCCGTCGATCCTGATCAGGTACCCCAGCGACTTGTCCTGGGTGTTGTGGGCGCTGACGATCGTCGTTCCGTCATCGCAACTACCGGCGATCACCACGACCTCGTCCGACGGTCCCGGATCAGCCTTCGCAGGCGCTGCGAAAACGATAAGAGCACCCATGCAGATCAGCAATAGCCGTTTCAAGACCCATCTCCCTCCTGATGACCTGGGATCCAACCTATGGGGCCGACGACCGGGCGCCATCCCCTCTTTCGGACGAAGATCCCCTCGCGCTCGTCAGCAGGCGACGGAGCCTGACCGCAGGAGGGCGCCGTTCAGGTCCTGGAACTGCCAGCCGATGCTGGTCGCCGCGTTCCCGCCGGCCGCTCCGTGAAGCGTCAGAGCCACATACCCAGCGGTCTTGCCTTTCGACCAAGCGATCCGGTCCCCGGGTGGTGTCGCCGCAACGCCGGCCAGCTTGTGCCCACCGGTCCCTGCGACCAGTTGCACGAGATGCGCCTGTGGCGTCCCGGCGGTGAAGTTCGCATCCAACGGTTCGTCCTCGACCATGTGATGTTGGTTGCCAGTGAGGAGGAGATCCACCCCGTTGTTCGCGAGCAACGCCCACGCTTGGCTCAACGACGCGATCACTTGCGTGTTGTTCTTGACGGCGGGTTTGTGCCAGTACGTGACGATGCAGCTGGGTGCGGCAGGATCCGTAACGGCTGTTTGGATGAAGCGGTACTGCCTGCTCCCCGACTTCAACGACCTGTTCGTGTTCATATCCAGGAACAGGACCCCGCCGAACGTGAACTTCGTGAAGAGCGGTCGTTGATGCCAGTAGTCGATGAAGGGCGCCGTGCTGGCGTTCTCGTGGTTACCGATGGTCGGCTGCGTGACGTCGGCCTTGGCGCCCCAGAGGGTGCTCGATCCCGGGGCGTCCAGCGAGGAGACCCCGTAGTGGTTCCGGAACTCCGTGAAGCTGCCCGTCTCGTACACGTCGCCGAGGAACAGGAAGAGGGGCGGATCCACCGAAGCGATCCGGTCCGCGACCGCGTTCGATGTGACCTCACCCGACGGCCCGTCCCCCACCGCAAGGATCGTGGGATCGTTCGGGTCCGTCCAGGCGCCCGGGAGGTAGTTCGCCCAGTCGTTCGGGGTGTGTTGGAGATCGGTCGTGTTCCCATTGCTGAGCGTGACCGTCACATCGACCGGCGTAGCGGCGGTCGACCCCGCCTGCACCCGCAGCGTCCCGGAGGCATCGAGATACTTCTCGGTCGGCCAGACGAACGAGTAGTCGCTCGTCGCCGGCGACGGTGCGTACGACTCGATGAGCTGCGTTGAAAGACCGCCCGACGGTAACCAGGTCGCGATGACGATGCCGGTGTTCGGGGAGTTCGTGACGGTCACATCGGTGTCGCCCGAAAATGGGGCGCCGGCAACGGTCACGCAGAGCGTCTGACCGTTCGACGTGCCGCAGTTAGTGTCGGCGCTCGCGACGACGGGGACCAGCACGGTTGCCATCAACGCGAGTGGGACGATCCCGAACCGCACCGTTCGATGGAGGCCGCTTGGAGACGGTTGACGCACGGGCAACATCTCCGTGTCTCTGGATTCCCATCCGACCGCGCCACTCACACGGCGGGCGAAGGCTCCTTTCGAGATTCCTCCGTAGCGACGAAGTCGTCCATTCGGAGGTTCGGCTTACAGCGCGCCAACGACCAACGCGGTGGTCGCCTCGCTCAATGCCAACGACGCCAATTGACCGCCCCTTCCTTGGAGCCGGCTGTCACCTCACCCTTCCATCCGCCGAAGGCGGTCAGGACCTCCCCCTTCTCACGCTCCGGCACGTTGAAGTGATCGAGGGTGCGGCCGAGCTCCGCATCGACCTCGTCGAACACTTCCGGTGGGATCTTCAGGTCGAAGTGCGCGTCGCGCAGCTCCCTTGCTGTGTACTGGAAGGGTCCACCCGCCACTGAAGCGACCCAAAGGGTCCTCAGGAACTTGAGGCCGGGCAACCGTCCGGCGAATGCCACGGTGTGCCATTCCTTCAACTCGGGGTTCGCCTCGACCACCTTCGAGTTCTTCAATAGTTGGTCGCTGAAGTGGTCAACGACAGCGGCGATGGCGTAGATGCCACCGAGACGTTCATACAGGGTCGGCTCCGCCATGACTTCCTCCTTCGTCCATCACGCGCTCGCCAAGCGACGGCCTCCGGTCGCGGCACCTTTCCCCCCCTCTCAAACGAGACCTCACGACCTTCAGGGTCTTCGAGCGGGCGCCACACCCAGTTCTCTCCTGGCCGGGCTTCCTCGGCCGAGACCACCTGCCCAGCGGATGTTGACCCGGAGGACGTGCAGGCCTAGCGTCGGCGGAGGCCATGGACACTGGCCCGAAGACGCGTCGGCGCGCAGCGCTGTGTCTCGCGGTCAGCACGTGCGTCGCCGCGACCGGCATCCCGCGGGCTCTGGCGGCACCGACCGACACGCTCGTTCAGGTGAGCGCGGACCCGTTCAACACGCCAGGCTTCGAGCACGCGACAGAGGTCGAGCCGGCGATCGCCGTCGATGGACGCACGATCGTCGCGGCGTTCCAGGTCGGACGCGCGCAGGACGGCGGTTCGGTCGACATCGGCGTGGCGATGTCGAGCAACGCCGGCGCAACGTGGACCGCGAGCATGCTCGCCGGAACGACGTCCGTGGTGGGGGGACCCTATGGTCGCGCCAGCGACCCGAGCGTCACCCACGACACACGCGCGAACGTGTGGCTGGTCGCCTACCTCGGCCTCACCCTCGGCGGGCCGTTCGATGAACCGACACATTCGGCGATCGAAGTCGTTCGATCCTCCGACGGAGGCGGCTCGTTCGGCCCGCCCGTCACGATCGCGCGCGCACCGCGAGGCATCATCTACGACAAACCGTGGATCGCGTGCGACGAGCACCACGAGAGCCCCAACTTCGGTCGCTGTTACGCGGTCTGGGACGAGCTGGGTCTCCTCGCGGGGCCGCGCGATGTGGTGCTCTTATCAACGTCGTCCGACGGGGGCATGCACTGGAGCCGGCCGGTGGGGACCGCCGACCACGTGCACGGGTTCGGCGGTGTTCCGGTGGTACGGCCGGATGGTTCGGTCACGGTCGTGTACCTCGACGTCGGCCGCCCGCTGCATCTATACATCGGAGCCTTCACCTCCACGGACGGTGGTGGGCGTTGGGGGCATTCCACCAGCGTCGCCGTCCCTCGTCGATCTTTCACGAGGTTCGTGGTCGCTCGCGATCCGGGACTGCCATCGGTGGCTATCGACGATCGGGGCTCGATCTGGGTTGCGTGGTCGGACTGTCGCTTCGAACCCGGCTGCCCGATCGACGACATCGTCGTCGCGCGATCGGTCGCCAGCGCAGCGTGGTCTCGGCCGGTTCCCATCGCGAAGGGCACGGCCTCGACGCATGCGTCTCTGCTGACCCCCGCCCTGGCAGCAGGTGGCCGGGGGCGCCACCCCTTCCTCGCGCTCCTGTACTACGCGGTGTCAGGCATCCATTGCGGAGCTTCGTTCCAACCGAAGGGCTGCACGGTCACGATCGGCGCGACGACATCGAGCGATGGCGGTGCCGGTTGGACGCAACCGACGACGATCGGCTGGCCGATGAGCGTCCGCTGGTTCCCTTCGACCCGCGCGGGATACATGTGGGGCGACTACGTATCTGTCGCGATCGCACAGCCCGGGAAGATCGTCTCGGTCTTGCCGCTCGCCAAACGGCCCACGAGGATGCTGGACGTCGGGATGTACGCGTCGGTCCGCTGGCTCAAGGAGCGATGATCTCGCGCTGATCCGTGACCGTGCCGACCGGTTGACCGGACCTGCCATGATGCGATGCGAGGTGGCGCCGTGTCCGACATCCAGATCCGTGATAGCGCTCGCAGGGCTCTCGAGGAACATGCGTGGCAAGACGCGTACCACGGACTCGTCTCGCTCCGCGACCGCCAGGACCTGAGCGGGGAGGACTGGCAACGTCTGGGCGAGGCGGCGTGGTGGAGCGCGCACCCCGACGAGAGCATCGAGGCGTTCGAGCGCGCCTTCGCGACCTACTCGTCCGAAGGGAGCCCGCGGCGCGCCGCGGCCGTCGCGATCCGCCTCGCCCACGAACACGCGGACCGGATGGAGCTGGCCCTCTGGAACGCGTGGCTGCAGCGAGCCATCCGGCTCCTGGCGGACCAGCCCGAGTGCGTCGAGATCGGCTACCTGGAGACCTCGCTCGTCCGATCGAGCTTCGACCGTGGCGCGGTCGACGAGGCGATCGAACACGCGAGCCGCGCGCAGGAGATCGGCGCCAGGTTCGACGACCCGGATCTCGTCGCGTTCGGGCGGGTGATGCAGGGCGCCGCGATGGTCTTCTCGGGAGAGGTCGAGCGTGGTCTGGGTCTGGTGGACGAGGGCACGCTGGCGGCGGTCGGCGGCGAGCTCACGCCGTACGCGGCCGGCTCGATCTACTGCATCACGATCACCGTATGCCGGTCGGTCGCCGACTATCGACGCGCAGCCGAGTGGACGGCCGCAGCGACGGGGTGGTGCGAACGGCAGGGGATCACGGGGTTCCCGGGCGTGTGTCGAGTGCAACGCGCGGAGATCATGCGCCTCCGGGGCAAGTTCTCCGAAGCCGAGGACGAGGCGCGCCGGGCGCTCACTGAATTGACGGCGTTCGGAAGGCTACCGCAAGCCGGTGCCGGATCGAACGAGATCGGCGAGGTCCGATTGCGGCTCGGCGACCTGGACGGCGCCGAAGAGGCGTTCCGGATAGCGCATCAGCTCGGCCATGAACCGCATCCGGGTCTCGCCCTCGTGCACCTCGCGCGCGGCCGTACCGAGGCAGCTCGAGCATCGATCGCGACCGCCTTGGCCGATGCCGCCGACCCGCTAGATCGCGCGCGGCTGCTCGCCGCGAAGACCGAGATCGCCCTCGTCGCACACGACGTGACCGACGCGCGTGCCGCGGCCGACGAGCTGGCAGGGATCGCCTCGAGCCTGGACTCCCCGGTGCTGCACGCGATGTCGCACCAGAGCAACGGCGCCACGCTGACGTCCGAGGACGACGCAACGGCCGCGATCGTCGAGCTCCGCGCGGCTCTGCGCGCTTGGACCGAGGCGGACGCGCCGTTCGAGGCTGCGCAGACGCGCCGGTGGCTGGCACTCGCCCACCGTCTGTCCGGGGACGAGGCGTCCGTGATCCTGGAGCTGCAGGTGGCGAAGGATTCTTTCGAGAGCTTGGGTGCACGACGCGAGGCAGACCGATGCGACGAGCTGCTCCGCGAAGGGGACGGGGACGCTGCCGGCCGGCGAGTGATCCGTACGTTCATGTTCACCGACATCGTCGGCTCGACCGATCTGATCGGGACGATCGGCGACGAGGCGTGGAACGACGTCGTGAGCTGGCACGACGAAACGCTCCGCACCGTGATCGGCTCCCACCGCGGTGAGGTGGTGCGCACGACCGGCGACGGGTTCTTCGCCTCCTTCGCCGACCCAGGTGCTGCGTTGGATTGCGCGATCTCGATCCAGCGTCGCCTCGCGGAGCACCGACGGCACCAGGGGTTCGCCCCTCAGGTCAGGATCGGGTTGCACGCGGCCGAGGCCACAGCGGTCGCCGATGACTATGCGGGCCTCGGTGTGCACGAAGCCGCGAGGGTCGGCGCACTCGCCGAGGGAGGCGAGATCCTCGCAACGGCGTCGACGGTGGCTGCCGCGGCGATGCAGGTCGCAGCGGGTGAAGAACGCGAGGTCTCCCTCAAAGGGCTCCCCCATCCCGTCCGGGTGGTATCGATCGCGTGGCGAGGAACCTGATCACTCATGTCCGGCGCCCGGACCGAGAACAGCCCGAGCAACCGACCCGGAAACGTGGGTCTCGACACGCCCTAGAGCAGGGTGCACCATGCCGCTATGGGGAGGGATGGTTGGCTCGGCAGTGCCACGCTCCTCGGACTCCTCTCGCCGCCGATGCGCGAAGAGCTGATGACGCTCGCCGAGCCGGTCCATCTCCCAGCGCAGGGGTGGCTGTTCCACGAAGGGGATCCCTCCGATCGGCTGTACCTCCTCGTCTCCGGCCGGTTGAAGATCGTCGTCGAAAGCGAGAGCGGAACGAGGGTATTGCGGTCCTTGGGACCCGGAGCCGCGATCGGGGAGCTCGGCATCCTCGCCGGAACCCCGCGCTCCGCTTCGGTGCTCGCGGTGCGCGACTGCGAAGTGCTCCAGATCGACGGCGAGCGGTTCCGCGACCTCCTCGCCAGGCACCCGGAGATCGCGATCGACCTCGCGACCGTCCTGAGTCGACAGCTCCAAGAGAGCGGAGGCCTGCAGACGGCCGACGCGCCCGCCTGCGTCTTCGCGATCGCGATCGCGACGGGCGGCCACAGCGGCGACGCGTTCTGGACCGAGATGGCGTCGGCGTTCCGAGAGCTCGGCTCCACGGCGGCCATCGATAGCTCGGACATGGAGGGGGTGCTTCCCGAGGGCTGGGGAAGAGCCCTCGCGGAGCTCGAACGCGTTCACGACTACGTCTTGCTCCGAGAGGCCGGCCGTAACACCGACTGGGATCGGTTCTGTTCACGGCAGGCCGATCGGAACGTCGTGCTGGCGGACGGGCCGCAGACGATCGCTTCCGCACACCGCGGCTCCGATCTAGTGTTCCTCGGAGCCCCCGAACACGACGAGTTCGATCAGTGGAGCCGCGCCGTGCTGCCTCGAACGCACCACGTGATCGGATCGGACGCGGAGCTATCGGCGGCTGCCCGGCGTGTCGCACGCCGACTGACCGGGCACGCGCTCGGGCTCGTCCTGTCCGGTGGCGGGGCCCGCGCCTTCGCGCACATCGGGGTGCTCGAGGTCCTGGCCGAAGAGGGGATCACGTTCGATCGGGTCGGAGGAACGAGCATGGGCGCGTTCGTCGGCGGGATGGCCGCGGAGGGTTGGTCTCCCGATCGGATCCGCGGGATCTGCGAGACGGAGATGGTGCGCCATTCGCCGTTCAGCGACTACACGTTGCCGCGGCACGCGTTGATCCGGGCCCATCGAGCCGAACGGATGCTCCGCCGCCTCTTCGGTGAGCGGACGTTGGAGCAGCTGACGCTCCCCCTGTTCACGATCAGCGCCGACATGCTGAGCGCGCGGCTCGTGATCCACCGGACGGGACCCCTCTGGGAAGCGGTCGGCGCCAGCATGGCCATCCCGGGACTCGCCCCACCCGTCTCCCACCAGACGCAACTGCTGATCGATGGGGGCGTCCTGAACAACCTGCCCGTCGACATCATGGCTGCCGACGAGCCGGGCCCGATCGTTGCGGTCGACGTGATGCGTCGCATCGATCCCGATGAGCTCGCGCACAGCGCGCGTGCCTCGGTGCCGACGATCCTCGAGACGCTCAGCCGAGCGACCGTGCTCGGCAGCGTGGAGCGCGCAGAGACGAACCGAGAGCTCGCGTCGGTCGTGATCGTGCCCGACGTGCAACACATCTCTCTTCGTGATTTCCGGCAGCTACGAGGAGCGATCGACGCCGGACGCGCGGCCGCCGAGAAGGCACTCGCGGATGGCGGCAAGGACGTTCTGCTCGGTCGCGGCGCCCCTCACGCTGCGAGCCCGATGCCCGGCTAACTCTCGGACGATGTGGGTTGTTCGGGATACGACTCGTCACCGCGCCAGGATGTTGATCGACTCATCGATCACTAAGCGAACGTGAAGTCACGATTTCATTGAAAGACGAACGGGATTCAGCATCCATGCAGACTGATTCATCGAGGGTTCAGGATGTGGAGCCTACTGTGCGGTTCCGGGACGCGAGCCAAAGGAGGTCCCCACATGGCAAAGAGAGTCCTCGCAGCCTTCAGCTTCGCGGCGATCGCAGGAGCGATAGCGTTCGTCTGGGCGCCTTGGGCGTCCGGCGCGGCGGGAAGCACGTCGGCGTGCGGTACGACGTACGCACCGGTCCTCGACCCGGCGAACTTCGTCACCGTGATCGACAACCCCTACTTCCCGCTGCCGGTGGGAAGGACGCTCGTCTACGAAGGGGTCAGGGACGGCCAGACCCAGACGGACACCGTCACGGTCACCGATCAGAAGAAGACCATCCTCGGCATCCAGACCACGGTCGTGGATGACGTGGCGACCCATGGCAACACTCTGCTCGAGAAGACCTTCGACTTCTACGCGCAGGACAAGCAAGGCAACGTGTGGTACCTGGGCGAGGACACCACCGCCTTCCTCCCGAACGGGAAGACCGACACATCCGGCTCGTTCGTCGCGGGAGTCAACGGTGCGCAGCCGGGGATCATCATGGAGGCGAACCCTCAGATCCCGGATGCCTACCGGCAGGAATGCGCGGCGGGTCAGGCGGAGGACACCGCATGGGTGGTCGGCACGACCGGCTCTGTTTCCATCACCTATGGAAAAGTGCGCAACGTCCTCACGAGCCTCGAGGCCACGAGGGTCGAACCCGGTTCATACGACGAGAAGGTCTATGGCCCCGGGCTCGGCATCGTGCGCGAACAAGCGCTCACCGGCACGCAGGAGTTCTCACAACTCGTGAGCGTGACCGGATAGGACCGAACGGGCCAAGGGTGCGTTCCTCGCGGGACGGGCGGTCGAGCCGGGGCCACAGCTCCGGCTCGACCGCCTCGTGCCGCGGACCGGATCTGCCCGACCCGGCTCGCCGTCCTTCTTCAGCCGCATCGCCGCCGGGATCAGCGCCAGCATCGCGCTCTGCAGCGAGCAGAACTCTTGACAGACCGTTCCCGGCCGGGCGAAGCTCACGCGTCCTGGGATCGACGCCCCCCGGCGGTCTCATCACAAACCGTCTCCGACGTCGCTCCTCGCACGCACGAGTCAAGGGAGGGACGTCGTGGTCGCATCGGTACGCAGACGTGTCGGAGTCATCGGTTTCGTCCTCGCGCTGACGGTCGGGGGCCTCCTTGCCCTTCCCGGTCCCGCCGGCGCGGTATCAACGGTCACGGCCAGCGAGGTCAGCGTCGGCAGTCCCCATAACATCGCGCCCCGCAGCCACCAGAACGAACCGGCCGTCGCGATCGATGCGAACGACCCGAACATCCTCGTCGCCGGCTCGAACGACTACATCGATCAACAGCCCTGTCCCCAGGACATCGCGACGCAGATCGCCCGGTGCGACGACTTCTCGGCCGGCATCGGCGTGAGCGGTGTGTACTTCTCGTTCGACAGCGGCCAGACGTGGATGCAGCCCACGTACACGGGGTGGCAGGCTCGGAACTGCGGCACCGCGACCGTGTGCCCTGGTTCGTTCGGCCCGATCGGCCGGATCCCCTGGTACTACGAGGCCGGCCTCATCGACGACGGTGACCCGGCCGTCGCGATCGGACCCAAGCCGGTCAACGGCACGTTCTCGTGGGACAACGGTTCGAGGGTCTACTACGCGAACCTGACGTCGAACTTCCCCGGCGCTCGCGGCATCCCGCGCGGGGCCGAGGCCGTCGCGGTCTCGCGTCTGGATGACCCGACGCCGACGAGGGTGCAGGACAAGAACAACTGGTACCGACCCGTCATCGCGACGGAGCAGCAGAGCACCACCGCCTTCACGGACAAGGAGCAGATCTGGGTCGACAACGCTTCCTCGAGCCCGTTCTTCGGCCGGGCCTACGTCTGCTACGCGGAGTTCCGGAGCCTCGGTCACCACAACCCCGGCACCGAGATCGCGCCGCTGACCGTGTTGGTCTCCCGCGACGGCGGGAACACCTGGAGCAAGAACCAGGTCCAGCCGGCCGACGCCGGCGGCCACGGGCAAGGTGGGTTCGGGTCGTCCGGATGCACGGTCCGGACCGACAGCAACGGGAACGTGTACGTGTTCGCGGAGCAGTTCCAGAACCCATCCCTGAGCGGCCTGCCGACGCACGGCAAGCAGATCATGTTCAAGTCGACCGACGGTGGGTTCCACTTCTCGAAGGCGAAGACGCTGTTCACGATCACGGACCCGTGCTCCTTCGTGGACCCGCTCTCCGGTCGGTGCGTCATGGACGGCTTCACGGGCGCGCGGACGGACCTGGCTGCGATGCCGAGCGTCGACATCGCGAACGGCGCCCCCACCGGCGGCGACGCGACGAACCTGATCATCGACGCATGGGCGGACGCGAGCGCGGGTCTGAATCACGAGGACGCGCGGGTGGCTTGGTCCTCGGACGGCGGCGCGACCTGGCACGGCCCCACGCCGGTATCCCTCCCGGGCGACCGGCCGATGTACGCGGCACCCGCGATCTCACCTTCGGGCGATCGCGCGTACGTCGTGTACGAAGCAGTGACGTCGCCGTGGGAGGGCGACGACGTGACGACGCCGCGGCCGTGGCACGGCGTGTTCCTGTCCGCCGCGATCAGCGGCGGAGGTCCGGGATCCTGGGACGTCGTCTACAACGGCCCGCTCGGTGACCTCCGGTCCTCGTTCCCAGGTCACCGCTTCCGTGAGGAGCGGGTCGGCGACTACGTGTACGCGGCGGCGAGTCGGACGTACGGCGTCGGTCTCTGGATCGACGTTCGGAACGCGGCCGTGTGTCCGGCGATCCAGCAGTGGCGTGCGGCGTCACTCGCCCAGGGGTCGATCGTCTTGCCGGCGCCGTGGCCGCTCACTGACTGCCCGGCGACCTGGGGCAACATGGACGTCTGGTCGGCGACGACGGGCTGACGGTCGCAGGCGCGGTCATCGAAGGAACGATGGGGTCCGGCGCTCGAGCGCCGGGCTCCATCGTGTGGCGTCGAGGAGCCGGTCTCGGTCTCCGGGTCGAAGACCCCGCCCATCGGGAACCGGATATCGTGCCCAACAGCGGAAAGGAGACGATGGTGGACGGATCGAACTGGGCGTCAGGCCGGTGGCAGGTGCAGGCCGGCAAGGAAGAGGAGTTCGTCGAACGCTGGTCGGCATGGCTCTCGTCGACGAGTAAGAAGGTGCCGGGGTTCAAGTGGGCCCGTCTACTGCGGTCGGACGACGACCCGTCGATCTTCGTCTCGGTCTCCGAGTGGGCCGATCCCGCCTCTCTCCAGGCGTGGAAGACCAGCCCCGGCTTCACGGAGGGACTCGGATCCGCCAGGGCGCTCACGGATGAGTTCGATGGAGGGGACTTCGGACTCATGTCCGCCGTCGACCCGAGCTGAATCGCGGAGGCGAGGTCTATCCCTGGAGTCGTGCTATGCGGCGTTCGCCGCGTCCTCGAGGGCCTTGATCTCGATCTTGTCCATCTGGAGCATGGCCTGCATGGCTCGGTTGGCCCGCTCGGGGTCGGGGTCGCCCAGCAGCTCGCCCAGGCGGTCCGGCACGATCTGCCAGGTCACACCGAATCGGTCGGTGACCCAGCCGCAGCTCTGGGATCGCCCCCCGTCCAGGAGTGCGTCCCAGTACCGGTCGACCTCGTCCTGATCCTTGCAGTGCACGTAGAGCGAGACGGCCGGCGTGAAGTCGAACTCGGGCCCGCCGTTCAACGCCGTGAACTCCTGGCCCTTGAGCACGAACTGGACGGTCATGACCGACCCGGCGGGACCGGGCGTGTTCTCCGGGTATCGCGAGATCCCCGTGATCTCCGAGTCGTCGAACACGGAGACGTAGTACGTGGCGGCCTCCTCGGCTTGCGAGTCGAACCACAGGAACGGCGTGATGGCCTGCATGTGACCTCTCCTCTCAGCTGTTCGCGACGAGTTTCGCGGTGAGCTCGTCGAGACGGTCGTATCCCTCCCGCATGCCGTCGGCCATCCCGCTCTGGACCATGCCGTCGCGGTCCTCGACGGATTGGAAGACACTCCCCGTGCGGATCAGCGTCTTGTCGCCGCGATCCTCGAGCACGACGGTGTCGAGCGACACGTGCCCCGGGTAGCCCTCGAACTCGAAGGTCTGCACCATGCTGTTCGGCGATGGGTCACCGTGGAAGACGCCGTGGAACCCGAAGGTGTTGCCCTGGTCGTCTTTGTGGATGTAGCGCCAGCGCCCGCCGTCTCGGAACTCGTACGTGTCGATCTCCATCTCGTATCTGCGGGGTCCGAGCCACTGCGCGAGCAGCTCCGGCTCCTTGAACGCCCGGAAGACGAGGTCGCGCGGTGCGTCGATCTCGCGCTCGGTGCGGACCTCGTGGGACTCCGGCTCCGCGGTGACCTTCAGCTCGGTCATGACGAACTCCTTCCCTGGTCGGTTCGAGCCGACCGCTCCTCCTGGATCGCGCCGAGCAGCTCGTCGAGCCGCTCGTAGCTCTCCTCCCAGTACTCCCGGTACTCCCCCAGCCATGCGACGGCTTCCCTGAGCGGCTCGGCCTCGAGGTGGCTCAGCCGGGCCGTCCCCCTGCGGCTGCGAGAGATGAGGCCCGCGCGCTCGAGCACCTTCAGATGCTGGGAGATCGCCGGCTGCGACACCGCGAACGGAGCGCAGAGCTCGTTCACGGAGGCCTCACCCTCGGCGAGCCGAGCCAGGATCGCCCGCCGGGTCCGGTCCGCAAGGGCCCCGAACACTTCGTCGAGCTGCCCCTCGGTGATCTCGATCGTCGCCGTCTCCATAAGCTCTTCCTTCTAGAAACAGAAGCTTATGCATAGGCCGAGGTTCTGTCAACCCCCTCGATCGCCCGCCGACCGCCCGCTCGAACGCGTGCCGATCCTGCGATCCACGGTTCAGCCCAGGACGCGATACAGCCGCCAGGGGCCAGGAACGCCCTTGAGATCGTGCTCGCCGGCATCCTCGAAGTTGAGGCCGGAGCCCGACACGAGGTCACGCACGGTCTGGGAGACGAGCACCTCGGATGGCCCGGCGAGCGCGGAGACCCGGGCACCGACATGCACCGCGATCCCGCCCATCCTCCCGTTGATCGTCTCGACCTCTCCCGTATGGACGCCGGCGCGTACCTCGATCCCCAGGTCCGTCACGGCATCGGCGATCGCCTCCGCGCACCGGACGGCCCGGGCGGGACCGTCGAACGTGGCGAAGAAGCCGTCGCCGGCGGTGTCGACCTCCTTCCCGCGGAACCGCCCGAGGAGAGCCCGAACGATCCCGTGGTGCCGCTCGACGAGGTCGCGCCAGGCCCGGTCACCCAGCTCGGCCATCTTCGCGGTGGACGCGACGATGTCGGTGAACAGCACCGTCGCCAGCACGCGGTCGAGGTCGGCCTCCGCGTTGCCGACGTCCTTCACGAAGCGCTCGATCTCGTCGAGGAGCCGGTCCTGGTCGCCGACCCAGAACAGGTGATCGACCCCGGGGAAAGAAACGAAGCGCGCACCACGGATCTGCTCGGCCACCCATCGCGTCTCCTCGACCCGGAACGCGAGGTCGTCGTCGCGCGCGAGGACCAGCGTCGGGACGTGGATCGCCGGCAACGCCGGTCGGACGTCGATCTCGCGGTTCATCCGCTCGAGCGCCACGGCTGCGCCTGGGCTGGCCGCGTGACGCACGTAGTCGGCGAACCACGACACCATCTGGGGATCCTCGGCCAGCGTGGGGGCCGCCCACTGCCGCAATTCCACAGCTGCCCCCTCCCTGGTTCCCCAGAGACGCTCCATCGTTTCGAGCTGGGGCTCGAACTCCTCGTCGCTCACGACCGACCAGGGGTAGTCGGGGGAGGGCCGCCAACGCGCGCCCGTCCCGAACAAGGTCAGGGCGATCGTCCGCTCCGGGTAGGTCGCAGCGAACAGCATCGCCATGGGGCCACCCTCGGAGACGCCCATCACCACGGCTCGCTCCGAGCCGACCGCGTCCATCACGGCGCGGGCATCGTCCATGCGCACTTCCAAGGACGGGAGGCGGTCGTCGGGCACGCGATCGGACAGCCCCATGCCGCGTTTGTCGAACAGGATCAATCGCGAGAAGGACGCCAGGCGGCGCAAGAAGCGGGCCAGCGACGGCTCTGCCCACATCAGCTCGATATGGCTCGTCCACCCCATCACGAACACGATGTCGGTCGGTCCGTCTCCTGTGACCTCATAGGCGACGTGAACGCCGTCAGCCGTCTTGGCGTAGCGGGTCTCGGGGATCTCCATGGACCGATCGTTGATCTTCACGATGCCGGCCGCAACATGAGCGCCGTGACCGCGATCTCGACGATCGCTTCCGGCTCGTAGAGCTCGGTGACGCCCACAGCGGTCCACGCTGGGAACGGTTCCTTGGTGACGAACTCGCGATGGACCTGGGTCATGGCGCCGATGTCCCGGCGGAAGTGCACGTGGTAGGTGGTCATCGAAACGACGTCGTCCCAGCTCGCGCCGGCCGCATCGAGAACCTCGCCGATCTCCTCGTAGGCACGGCGCATCTGCGCGCGGGGTCCGTCCGCAGCCGCCGACGCCCCCGTGACTCCGGAGACGAACAGCAGGTCACCGACTTGGACCGCAGGCGAGAGGCGGGTCTCCCGATACCACTCGAGCTCCTTCCCCCAGGTCGCCGGTTCGATCGCCCTCCGCTCATCCATCTCAGAGGAGTCCTTCCAAGAGGCGCGCGGCATCTGCCGGAGGATCCGTCGCCTGCAACCGGGCGCTCTGGCTCCGGCAGACCGCCTTCATGCGTTCATCGGCGAGCGCCTCGTCGACGGCCTCCGACAGCGCGTCGACCGACGCGGCCTCCCGGGGAACCACCACAGCCACTCCGAGTGCGGACGCACGCGCCGCCACGCCCGGCTGATCGCGGCCCCATGGCACGAGCACCATCGGTCGGCCGAACCAGAGCGCCTTCATCACCGACCCGTGGCCGGCGTGGCTCACGAGGAGCGCGCCCCGCTCGAGCACGGCGGCGTGCGAGATCACCTGCTCGAGGCGGACGTTCGACGCCTCCGCTCGGAGCTCAGAGCGATCGTGGTCGGAGCCGAGCGTGAGCACGGCACGGACCGGTTTCCCGTCGAGAGCGCCGATCATCGCCTCGGCGAGCGGTAGATCGTCCTGCATCTGGGAGCTGATCGACGCGAGCACCCAGGGGTCGCCCGGTTGATCGAGGTAGGAGGGCGCATCGCTCGGAGGCTCCCAGATGCCGAGCGGTCCGACGTAGTGATGACCGGGCGGGAGCCGATCGAACGACAGGTCGAACTCGGCATCCGTCGCGTGAAGGATGAGGTCCGCCGAGCCGAGCAGGGAACCGTACCGTTCGATGAGCGGGATCGCTCGGGGTCCGAAGTCCTGCTCGAGCGGCCGAGGGGCATCCGGGCCGACGTAGAAGGTGCTGTTCACGACGGCCCACGGACGGTTCGGAGCCACGAGGTGGAGCACCTCGACGCCGAACGTAGACGTCACGACGAGATCGGGCCTTTCGTCTCGGATGGCGTCTGCGACCGGGGTGGTCATCGACCCGGCCCAGTCACTCATCCGCTGTTGGACGAGCGGCCCTGCCGCCGCGAGATCACCGGCCGTCTCGTCCATGGCCGCTCGGATCGCGCCCACCAACGTGGGGCCCAGGTCCAGATCCTGCGGCAACACGGCGACCTTCAGGCCCACACCGGCGAGCCCGCGCTCCACGGAGCGGTCTCCGAGGACCAGGACCTCGTGATGACGCTGACGAAGGGCGAGCGCCGCTGCAACGAGAGGCTGGAGGTCGCCGCCCGCTCCGGCGGTCGCGACGAACAGGATCCGGCTCACCCTGCGGCTCGAGGGGTATTCGGGATCTCCACCCGCGCATCCTCGTTCCGTAGGGCCGGGTTGAGCAACTCGTGGCGCCGCGGCTTCCTGCGTACGAAAGCAGCGGCGTAGCCATAACATCGGTTCTGCGTACGCTCGGGAGCGACCGTTATCAGCCCGACCCTGGATGGCGATAGGAGGCGAACTGCACGACGACGCGCGATCGCTCGTCGCCGACGGGTGTTCGTTGCTCTCGTCGGAGCTACCGTGTTCGTCGCCGTGATCGCGCTGTCGCGGGGCGTGAGCAGGACGACGGCGGCGACGCAACCGCCTCCCACGGGTTCCGCGGGCCCGCAGGCACCGAGCGGCGGCACGTCGATGCCTCCCGCGTATCTGGCCTGGATGCCCGGTGGGTTCCCGAGCACGTTCGAACGTGAGGTGGGCTCGCTCCCAGGTGTTCAGGCCGCCGTCGTCGTGGCCGGCGACACGCTGTGGATGAGCGAGTCCCTCGACTCCAGCACGAACGTCGTGACGCACCCGGTGCCGCCCTACCGCGTGCCGATCGACGCGTTCGCCGTCGATCAGGACCTGTACGGCCCGTTCGTTCCCTCCGCGTACCGAAGCGTGCTCGAGTCGACGCTCGCGAAGGGTCAGGCCGTCTTGGGGGCAACGAGCGCGCAGATCCGGGGATTCGGCGTCGGCGGACGGCTCGTGTTCGGGTCCGAGAGCGTCACGGTGGGAGCCGTCGTGCCCGATCCAATCGTCGGCTGGAGCGAGATGCTGGTCTCGCGGGCGACGGGATCGCGGCTGGGAATCGTGGATGATCGGTACGTCCTCGCGAAGATGAGCGGTCACCCGACCGACAGCGCCTTCTTGCACACGATCCAGCCGTCGCTGACGCCGGGCGTTCCGATCCGCGTCGCGAAGCCGGGCGAGGTTCGTTACGTGCGGGTCGCATCCGGATCCGCGCCTCCGGTCGTGCTGAAGAAGGTCTTCGGTGAGTTCGCGGCGTATCCGGATGCGTCCAACCCCGAGCTCCTCCACATCGATCCCGCCTGGGTGTCCTTGCATCTCGTGACCAGGTCGGTCCCCCTGCTCGGGAACGAGACCTGCAACGCCGCTTTCTTCCCTGCCTTGATCGGCGCGATGGAGCAGCTCCAGCAGCAGGGGCTGGGCAACCTCGTGAAGAGCAACGCCGGTTGTTACAACCCCGAGTTGCTCGCCGCGAAGCCGACGGCGCCCCCCGCGTTCCACGCGTACGGCGCTGCGATCGATATCAACGCTCCGGAGAACCCCTTCGGTGCCACCCCGACCCAGGACCCACGCCTCGTCGCAGTGATGGAGCACTGGGGCTTCAACTGGGGCGGGAACTTCCTGGTCCCGGACGGGATGCACTTCGAGTACCTGGAACCCCCCGCCTCGTGATCAGTGATCGGCCAGCGTGATCGGTCGCGCTCCCATGCGCGCTCAGGCTCTCGTCAGCTGATCCGCCGGCGGATCAGCCACATGGCGAGAACGATCAGCCCCGCCGCCAAGAGCAGGAAGATGGCCGACTCGATCCCCTGGAAGAGCCAGTAGCGACTCCCCGGCTGGTACGTGTCGACGAACCGCACGCCCAGCTGACTGAGGCACCTGCCGACCTCGTCCTTTCCCCCCAACGACGGCGTGGCGGGTACCCCGGGACAGAGGTGCGCCAGGGCCGACGGGTTGACCGTGATCCCCCCGTCCGGGGAGACGAACCGCCCGGTCGGATCGAAGACCCTCGAAGAGATCAGCCAGTCGCCGAGCCCTGCGCGCGGGCTCCCCTGGAGGAACGGATAGGAAACGGTCTGCGCGGGCAGGTATCGCGGCCGGAGCACGAGCTCGACGACCGCCCGGACGGCCACGAAGGCACCCAGCGTGACGGCCATCGCGGGGACGGTCTTGCGGATCAAGGCGCCGACGGCGGTCCCGAGCGCCAGGGCGAACAACGCGTACGCGATCGGAACGATCCCCCGCAGGTCGAACACGCCGAACCCGAAGCGGCCATCGGACGCGGCAACGAGCGGGTAGCTCCACCTCGACACCATCCACGCGAACAACCCCGCGGCCGCGAGCGTGAACACGGAGACCAAGCCGATCTTCGTCAGCGCCCACCGGCCCCGGGTCACGCTCTGCGTCCACGCGAGCCGATGCGTCCCCTGTTCGACCTCCCGCGCGATCAACGGGGCACCCAGGAAGACCCCCATCAGCATCGGGACCACCATGAACACCGGGACGAGGAAGCTGAGGCCGCTGAAGCGCCGATCGAAGGAATCGTGCAGCTGGGAGCAATCCTTACCGGGCACCACGAGACACGCGTGGAGCTCGTGGAAGGCGGAGGCGATCCGCGGACCGGTGATGAGTAAGAAGACGCCGATCGCCCCGAGACCGATCAGGGTCGCCAGGGCTTGCGCCCGGTGTTGGCGCCAGGTGAGCCAGATCATGATCCCACCTCCGAAGGTGTGGACTGAACGGCCCGCAGGGTCGGGTCGGCCGAGGCGCTCGACCCTCCTCGACCGCCGAGGTAGCCGAGCACGATCTCCTCCAGATCGACCTCCCGAACGACCCACGTGGGATCCAAGACGGGGCCGTGCGTCCTCACGAGCGCGACCGTCTGACGGTCGGTGTCGGTCCGGTCGATCACCTCGCCCACCCCCCCGAGGTCCCCTGTGTGTCGCGGCCCGCTCACGAGGCGATGGGTCCGGACGAGACCACCGATGTCGCCGTCGACCGCAACGCGGCCGTTCCGGAGCACGACTAGGTGATCGCAAACGCGCTCCAGGTCGCTGACCAGATGGGAGGACAGCACGACGCTCACGCCGTGCTCCGCCACGCTCTCCATGAGCGCGGCGAGGAAGTCCCGTCGCGCCAGCGGGTCAAGGCTGGCCAGCGGTTCGTCCAGCAGGAGCAGCTCCGGCCGTTTGGCCAGCGCGATCGCGAGGCTCACCTGACCGCGCTGCCCACCGGATAGCGTGCCCACCTTCTGTGCGAGCGGGATCGACAGCGACTCGAGGCGGTCGACCGCCAGGTGCTGGTCCCACGTCGGATTCAGCTTCTCGCCGAACCTCAGCATCTCCGCCACCGTGAAGTTGCGGTACAGCGGCATCTCCTGGGCGACGAAGCCCACCCGACCGAGGATCTCTGGGTTGGCTCCCGGCAACTCCCCCAAGACGCGGATGGATCCGCTCGTGGGCTGGAGCAGGCCCGTTGCCAGATGCAAGAGTGTGGTCTTGCCGGCTCCGTTCGGTCCGACCAGGGCAATCACTCGGGCGGTCGGAAGCGATAACGAACAGTCATCCAAGGCCCAGGTGCTCCCGTAGCGGCGGCTGAGCGACGATGCCTCGAGGGCAGCGGTGTTGTTCATGCCGTCTCCTCCTCCTGCGAGATGGCGTCGCGGAGCCCAGACTCGAACAGCGACGCGATGCCCTCGTGGTCGAGTCCGGCGTCGAACGCGCTCCGGAGCCAGCGATCGAGGCTCCGGCGCAGCTGGGCCAGGAGCGGCGGCGGCGGACCGTCCGGTCGTTTCAGCACGAAGGTGCCGATCCCGGGGCGTCCCTCGACGAGGCCGTCGCGCTCGAGGTCTCGGTACGCCTTGAGCACCGTATTCGGATTGATCGCCACATCGGCGACGACCTGCTTGATCGTCGGGAGCTGGTCACCGGGCTCGATCATCCCGAGGCGCAGGGCGTGCTTCACCTGCTGCACGATCTGAAGGTACGGCGGGATCGCCGATCTGCTGTCGATGCTGAACACGATCATCTGCTCTAGCCTCCTATATACCTAGGATGCTAGGGGAATATAGCGAGGTCGCAGGCCGCCGTCAAGACATCGCGGTCCATCAACCCGCGGGCACAAGCCGATGCAACGAAACCTCAATCCTCATATCCCTTCCTCTTCGCGAGCGACGACCGGAGACTCGAGGGTCATGCACATCGAACGCAGGACCTTGGTGAAGGTCCCCGAGGTCACCGCGATCTTCTGGATCGTCAAGGCGCTGACCACGGGCATGGGCGAGACGACCTCTGACTTCTTCATCCACCGCGTCGGCATCAACAACAAGGCCGGACTGGTCGTCATCGTCCTCATCGCCGGGGCGACCCTGGCCGTGTCGCTTGTCGCTCAGCTCGCCGCGGACCGCTACAAGGCACCTCGCTATTGGTTCACCGTCCTGATGGTCGCGGTCACGGGGACGATGGCCGCCGACGGGGTGCACGTGGAACTCGGTGTGCCCTACGCCGTGTCGACGGCGTTCTTCTCGGTGGTGCTCGCGCTGGTGTTCGTCGCGTGGTTCCGGGCTGAGGGAACGCTGTCGATCCACAGCATCCTCACGCCTCGACGCGAGTTGTTCTACTGGGCGGTCGTGATGGCGACCTTCGCCCTGGGGACCGCCGCCGGAGACCTCACGGCGTTCTCGTTGGGCTGGGGGTTCTTCGCCTCCGCCGTGCTCTTCGGCATGCTCTTCGCGGCAGCCTTCGTCGCCCGATGGCGGTTCGGTGTGGGCGAGGTGGCGGCGTTCTGGTTCGCCTACATCGTCACGAGGCCACTCGGGGCTTCTCTGGCAGATCTGTTCGCGGCCCCCAAGACGCTGGGCGGACTCGGCTTCGGGTACGGGAGGGTCAGCGTGATCCTCGCGATCCTGATCGCGGGGTTCGTCGCCTACCTTGGCGATCGGCCGACCGGATGTCGGCACCCTCGATACGGCAGCCGCCATCGAGCCTTGAGGAAGCGCCGGTCTATCCCTCATCAGCCCCCTTCATCGCGTCGAGCGGCGGAGGTGCCGGAGTGAACCTGATCGTCCGCGATGCGCTTCGAAACGACGGCGGACGCGCTCTACCGGTGGGAACCGTCGCCAGCGAACCCTTACGAACCCGTACCCTTCCGCGAAGATGTGACCGGACGAGCTCGGCAGAGCTACCCTCCGATCCCGACCTCGGGAGATCCATGTTCGCGGAAGATGAAGCCCCGATCCCCTTCTCGCCGATGGCTCTCGACGTCCATCGGGCGACCGGCGACGTCGTGGGCCGCCCCACGGAGCTGCGCGCGATCGAGCAGGAGCTGACCACCGCGCGATCGGGCCGCCTCGTTGGGATCACGCTCGAGGGCGAGCCGGGGATCGGGAAGACCCGGCTGTTGCTCGCCGCCGCCGAGCGGGCGGCCGCCGACGGATGCACGGTGATCGCGGTGACCGCCGACGAGGAGCTGCAGGGTCCGTTCCTGGTCGCCCGCTCGATCCTCGGGTCCCCGGACGCCGCCCAGGCCGCCACGAAGCGACAGACGTCCGAGGCGTTGCGACGCTGCCTGGATTCGATGTCCGGTCAGGACGACCCCGGGCTCGCGTCGCTCCAGCCCGACCGCCGGCTGTTGCGGACGTTCGACCTCGGAGCCGTCGCCTTCCGCGCCTTGGCGGCCGAGCGGCCGCTCGCGGTCCTGATCGACGACCTGCAATGGTCCGACGAGGACAGCCTCCGGCTGCTCAGGTACGTCGTCCGCACCGACGGCGCCAGCCCGATCTTCCTGATCTTCGCAATCCGCCCCGAGGAGTTCGCGTTCGTGAGCGAGGCCGTGAACCTGGTCGCCGACATGGGTCGCATGGGCGTGGTGCGTCGTCTCCGGGTGGAGCGCATGTCACCGGCAGAGTCGCGCGACCTCCTCGTCCAGACGCTCGGCGGCCCCGTCGACATGTCCGGCGCCGCGGTGATGCATGCGCAGGCGGAGGGCGTGCCGTTCATGGTGGAGGAGATGGCGACCGCCTACCGCGAGGCGGGCATGATCCAGCGGATCGACGGCGTCTGGACCCTCGCGGGCAACGCCGAACGGCTGGTGCCCTCGGCGGTGAAGACCCTGATCTCTCGCCGAGCCGCGAAGCTCCCCGGTCCCACCAAGCAGCTCTTGGCGCTGGCGGCGATCCTCGGCCGGCGCTTCAGCCTCCAGGACCTGCGAGAGGTTCAGCTCCGGGTCGAGGGGGCGGCGCCCGAACCGGAGGCGCTCGCCGCGACGTTGGCTCCCGCAGTGACCGCGGGACTCCTGATCGAGCAGCCGGAAGCCTCGGCCGCCGACTACGCGTTCCAACACGAGCAGGTCCGCGAGTTCGCGTCGGCCACGCTGTCTGCGCCGGCTCGGCGCGCCGTACACCAGGCGATCGTCACGCTCCTCACCACCGGGAACCCGTCCCCCGCAAGCCTGCCGCTCCTTGCGATGCATGCGAAGGCGGCCGGCGACGGCGCGGTCTGCGTCCGCTTCTCGGTCGAAGCAAGCCGCAACGCGCTCGCGGCGAACGCCCCCGAGGCGGTGCTCCGGGTCGTCGAGCTGGCGCTCCCCTCGGCGTCGACACCCCAGGAGCGCGTCAGCCTGCTCGACGCGCGGGACCAGGCGCTCGACATGCTCCGGCGCCCCGGCGATCGGATGCAGGGGCTGGCCGAGCTCGCGGCGCTCGCCGAAGCCCTCGGCGACGAGCGGCTGCAGATCGACGTGCAGCTGCGCCGCGCCTCGGCGCTCCGGACCGCCGAGGAGTACGACCGCGCAGCCGAGCTGGCGCGTGAAGTTCGGGCGGCGGCCGGAACCCGAGGCGATCGGGCCGGCGAGCTGGCCGCATGCATGGAGCTCGGACAGGACCTCCTCCATGCCGCCGCCGGCGAGTCGTTCACCCCCGCCGCAAGCGAGGTCGACCTCGACGGCGCCGATGAGGCGTTCGCTCGAGCGATCGAGCTCGGCGAGGAGGCCGGCGACGACGCGATCGTCGCCGCCTCCTCCCGTGAGGCCGGGGTGATCGAGCTGAGCCGCATCCGGACGTGGTTCGTCGAGCAGGTCGAGCTCGGTCAGCACATCCCGATCGCGCAGCGGGTCGCTGCGGGCGAGGCTCTCGAGGACATCGCGGAAGAGCTTCCGATCGCGCCGAGGATCCATCGGGCGTTCGGACTGTTCAAGCGCGCGCTCGAGCTCTACGAGCAGCTCAGCGACCGCCGCGGTGCCATGTCCACGATCATCGCGCTCGCGTACCTCAGTTGGGCTCCGGACATCCACCTAGGGTCCAACGCCGCGCGACATATCGAGGAGATCCGGCGACTGACCTCCACGATGCGAGCGTTCACGAACGAGAGCGAGCGAGCCGCGTTCGAGGCCCAGATCCTCTACGGCTCACACGTGTTCGGTCGCGCCAAAGTGATCCCGGACATGGCGCTCGCGAAGGGGCGGGACGCCTATCGCTACGCCGGGGAGATCGGCGATCAGGCCCTCAAGTTCCTCGCCGCGGGTGGGACTGGACTCGCGTACTTGGACCTCGGCGATGTCGGCGAGGCGCGCGGGTGGATCGATCGGGCCGCGGCCGTGGCCACCGAGCACCCCAGCCCGCACCGCGCCCGCAAGCTGGAGACGTGGAGGGGCATGGTTGACGCGGCTGCCGGGGACGCGGATGGCATGCGCGAGCACCTGGAACACGCCGTCCAGCAGGCGACCGATGCCGGGCACGCGGCGTCGCGCTGCGAGGCGCTCGCGCGCTTGGCCGTGGAGGCAGCCCGACTCGGAGCATCCCTCGAGGACGAAGAGATGATGGCGCTCGCCGAACGGGCCGGCGCGGAGGCTTCCGAACTATCCGCAGCGCTCCCGGGGCACGCGCCGTGGGGCGCGCAGGCCGACGCCGCACGTGCCCTCGTCGCCCACGTCCGGGGATCGGACGAGGAAGCGACCGCGCTCGCGCTTGCTGCGGCCGACGCCTTGCGGCGCGCACGCCACGAGGATCTCAACCTGGAAGTGCTGCTCCCGGTCGCGCATGTGTTGAAGGAGACCGGTTCGCCCGCATGGGAGTCGGACGTTCGGCCGTACCTCCAAGTCTCCCTCGCGATGATCGCGCAGCGCACCCTCGATGAAGACGTGCGCGTTCGCTGGCTCCGAGGCCCGGTCGGGACGCGGATGGTGGAGCTCGCGGGTTCGATCGACGTGGTGGGGTCCAGAGGATCCGACGGCAACGGGCACGGGCCGTCGGAGGACGACCGGCGCCTGTTGGAGAGCCTCGTCCACGGCAAGACGAACCGGGAGATCGGCGAGGACATCGGTATCGACGAGACGGCGGTGGCCAGGCGCCTCGGCGAGCTGTTCGCGACGATCGGGGTCTCCTCGCGCGCCGACGCGACCGCCTTCGCGTTCCGGGAGCACATCCTGTGACGCTCAACGTCCGCGTCGATCGTCATCGCTGCGTCGGCGCCGGGACGTGCATCACGATCGCCCCGACCGCGTTCGACTGGTACAAGGGGGAGTTCGCCAAGTCAGGGGTGGTCGACACGACCACGGTCGAGGACGAGCTGCTCCGTGAGGCCGTGCTCGCGTGCCCGACCGGCGCGATCTCGATCGAGGACGTCGAGGAGCTCCTCCCTTGGCAGCTCCGCGGCAAGGAGGGTCCGCACCGCGTCGAGAAGACGTTCATGTTCACCGACATCGAGGGATCGACGAACCTGGTCGAGGCGCTCGGCGACGAGGCGTGGCAGAGCGTGCTCCGCTGGCACAACGAGACGCTCCGCGCCCTGTTCGCCGAGCACAAGGGGCAGGAGGTCGTCTCCACCGGCGACGGGTTCTTCGTCGGCTTCGACTCTCCGGACGATGCGCTCGCGTGTGCGGTCGCGATACAGCGCCGGCTGGACGAGCACCGACGATCGGCCGGGTTCGCACCTAAGGTCCGGATCGGCCTGCACGCCTCCGGCGCGACACAGACGGGAACGGACTTCTCCGGCAAGGGGGTCCACGAGGCGTCGCGGATCGCGGCGCTCGCCGCGGGCAACGAGATCGTGGCGAGCAGGGATACCGCGGTCGACGGCCGCTTCGCGATCTCCGAGCCCCGGACCGTGACGCTCCGAGGCACCTCCGAGCCGATCGAGATCGTGACGGTCGACTGGAGCTAGACCGGGCGCGGTCTGGACCAGGCCGTCTGAGCTACCCGCGCGCGTATTCGTCGTGTCGGCGGATCCAGAGCTGCCAATCCTCGCCCTCGTCGCGTCCCTTCGGCGCGTGGTCGAGGATCGGGTAGTACGTCATGACGAACTCCAGCCCGCGCCAGGTCGTCGAGTAGGCGTGGTACACGTCCTCGCCGTCCCGGACGAACGTGCTGAACCCCGGGCTCTCCGTGAGGTACCCGACGATGTCGGTCCCCGACGCACGGGCGTTCTGCTCCACGATCGGTGGGAACGCGTCCCCCAACGGCGTGCGGGCCGGCAAGCGGATCTGCGCCACCGCCTCGCGAGACTCCTCCTCCGTCTGCGAGAACCCGAGGTCGACGTTGAAGTAGCCCGGCGAGGACGAGGCCCAGGGAAGGCTCCAGCCCATGCGGCGCCGGTACGCCAAGAGCTTCTCGATCGGCGCCTGTGAGACGAGGGTGAACGTCACGTCGCGGGCGCGCAGGTGCGGGAGCACGCCGTCGACCGAATCGGCGATCGACGAGTTGACGGGGCAGCCCGCCTCGTAGCTCGGACCGAACATGAAGTGGTACACGAGCAGCTGGGAGTGACCGTCGAACAACTCGATGAGCGCCTTCTCCCCCCGGTCCGTCTGGAAGCGATAGTCCTTCTCCACGCGAACCCACGGCAGCTCGCGACGCAGCCTCGCGAGCTCGTCGCCGAGCCGGGTGTGCTCCTTCTCCCGCTTCAGCAGTTCCTCGCGGGCCGCGAGCCACTCGTCACGCGTCGCGATCGGGTGATCGGTCATCGCTCCTCCCTCCTCAATCATCCAGACTGCCCATCGCCAGGTTCACGGTCGTGCCCGTCATCCCACTCGCCTCGTCGGACGCGAGGAAGACCGCCACGTTGGCCAGCTCGGTGAGCGTCGAGAGCCGTCGCGTGTGGGTCCTGCTCGCGAGCGCATCGTGGAACTGGTCCCAGGTCATCCCGGACGCCTCGGCGTAGGACGCGAAGCTGTCCCTGATGCGAGCGGTCTCCGGGATGCCCTGCGGTCGCAGACCGACTACACGGATCCCGTGCGGCGCCAGCTCGGCGGACAAGCCTCGGGTGAGTGCCTCGACGGCGGCCATCGCCGCCCCGCCGCCGCCCACGAAAGGGACGCCCGTCCGCGAAGGGGTGGCGGTGACCGTCATGATCACTCCCGATGCGGCCGCGACCATCCGGCGCGCGGCCAGGCGCGCGGTCAGGAAGTAGGACGTGGTGTAGGTCGCGATCGGCAGCGAGAACTGCTCGAGGTCGATATCGACGAGCGGCGCGCGGACCCTCGGATTCGGGATGCCGATCGCATTGAACGAGACGTCGACGACGCCCGCTCGGTCCACGACCGTCTCCAGATGCTCGTCGACGGCCCGCTCGTCGAGGGCGTCGACCTCCGCTACCTCGGCGGATCCGCCCGCGGCCACGACCTCGCCGGCGACTGCCTCGAGGGGTGTCACGTGACGCCCCGCGAGGAAGAGTCGGGCTCCCTCGTCGCCGAAGGCACGGGCGACCGCGCCGCCGATCGCTCCCCCGCCTCCGTAGATCACCGCGATCTTGCCCTCCAACTTCACCGCCACTACCTCCTTCTCATGCGTGCTCAGTGGGTTGGACACCGGCGGGACGAAGAACTGGGCGCTCCGCCGCCCTGTTTCCCGAGCGGGCGGTGTCGGAACTACCGACGGTCCCGTAGGGAGGGGACGAAAGGGTCGGATGGAGCCGCGATGGGAGGATGGAGCCATGAACGTGGAGCTCGTCACTCGCGCGAGGGACGGGGACCAGGACGCGTTCCGCGAGCTGGTCGAGCCCTACCGAGCGGAGCTGCATCTGCACTGCTATCGGATCCTCGGCTCGATCCAGGATGCCGAAGACGCGCTGCAGGAGGCATTGCTCGCGGCCTGGAGCGGCCTGGGCGGCTACGAGGAGAGGGCATCCGTGCGGACCTGGCTCTACTCGATCGCCACCAATCGCGCCCTGAACATGCTGCGGGCCGCGAAACGACGGCCGCAGATCGAGATGCCACCTGACGTCTCGCTCCCCGAGCCGACGCGCACGGCCGAGCCCCTCTGGCTGGACCCCTACCCAGACGTCCTGATCGAGAGCGAACTCGCGGGCCCGCCCGGACCGGAGGCGCGGTACGAGACCAAGGAGGCGATCTCCCTGGCGTTCGTCACCGCGCTGCAGCTCCTCCCCGCGCGGCAACGGGCCGTGCTCATCCTTCGGGACGTGCTCGGGTTCCACGCCGCCGAGGTCGCCGACATGCTCGACACCTCCCTCGACTCGGTGACGAGCGCGCTCAAGCGCGCCCGTGCAACCCTGGAGCACCGGCCGCGCGCCGAGGCACCACCGGCGCCGGACTCACCGGCGGAACGCGAGCTCGTCGAAGGGCTCGCGGCCGCCTTCGAAGCGAACGACGTAGACGGCATCGTGGCCTTGCTCGCCGACGACGTTCGACTCACCATGCCGCCGCTCCCGCTCGAGTTCATCGGTCGCGAAGAGGCCAAGCGGTTCTACGCGATCGTTGCCGCGCGTCCCGGCCGCCGCCGTCTCGTCCCCACCAGAGCGAACGGCCAGCCCGCGCTCGCGTTCTACTCGCGCGACCCCACCGGGGGCGTGTTCCGCGCGACGAGCCTGATGGTGATCACGCTCCAGGGCCGCGGGGTCACCGCGCTGACACGCTTCGACCCGAGCGTGCTCTCGCATTTCGGGCTCCCGCGGATCCTGCCGGAGTGAGGAACCTCAGGAGGGGTCGTGCTCGGGCCCCGGCGATCCCGCCACGTAGACGTCGATCGGTCCCCGGCGCAGGTGACGGATCTTCTCGGGGTTGCTGATCGCCCGGACCGTCTGGACCTGGTCGTCGAAGATCTCGAGCGCGACCACGCCGACCGGCTCGCCGCCGCCGCGCACGAAGATCGCCCCCGGCTCCCCGTTGATCTCCACCCTGCGGATCCCGACCACGCCGAGCGCGCGACCTCGCTCCGCGCCGGCGCGAAGCAGGTTCCCCACCTTCTTGCTCCCATGGACCGGGTGCGGAGCGGCGAAGGCCACCCCTCCCCCATCGGCGTAGGCGACCACATCGTCGGCGAGCATCTTGACCAGTCCGTCCAGATCTCCGCGCATCGCCGCGTCGAAGAACCGGCGCGCGAGCTCCTCCTTCCGCGCGCGTGACGCCTCGAACCGCGGCTTCGCGTCGTGGACGTGCTTGCGCGCCCGCACCGAGATCTGCCGGCAGTTCTCCTCGGTCTTGCCGACGATCCGCGCGATCTCCTCGAAGCCGTAGTCGAACACCTCGCGCAGCAGGAAGACCGCGCGTTCGACCGGCGTGAGGCTCTCCAGGAGCACCAGGAACCCCATCGAGAGCGAATCGGCGGTCTCGGCGTGAAGGGCGACGTCGTCCTCCTCCTCGGTCAGGATCGGCTCGGGGAGCCACGTGCCCACGTAGCGCTCGCGCCGCACGCGCGCGGAACGCAGGTGGTCGATGCTGAGCCGCGTGGTGACGGCCGACAGGTAGGCCTTGGCCGAGTCCACCTCGGTGCCGCCGCTCGTCTCCTTGTGGAACCGCAGGAACGCCTCTTGGACGATGTCCTCGGCCTCGGTCGCGCTCCCGAGCATCCGGTACGCGATCGAGAACATCAGCGGCTTGAGCTCTTGGTAGACGTCGTCCACGCCAGCCTCCGGATGCGAGCGGTCCTCCCCTAGACGGAACAGCATGGCTCGTTGTGACACATCGTGGCGTGTCACTTCGTCGAGGGCTACCTCGTCTCATGTGGCAGAGAGCCACCGACGAGAGGAGGCAAGTGATGGCGACGAACGAGGTCATCGAGTCCACGACCGAGGATCGAGGCTGGGTCGGGCCGGAGTTCCCGAGCTTGGGCCGGATCGCGCTGGGGACGATCCTATTCGCGACGGGCGGGATGCTGCTGCTCACGATCATCGGGACGCCACTCGGGATCGTGATGTTGCCGGTCGGGGTCGGTCTGTTGACGACGCCGAAGGAGCGAGATCGGTGATCGGGTCAGAGGCGCGCGCCAACGCCGCCGACGTGCTCCGGCGGTGTCAGATGCCGGAGGACGAGATCCGGTGGGTCCTGACCGCCGACGACCCGGCGGTCGTCCACATGATCCTGGAGCTGCATCGGGAACGGTTAGAGGAGGAGCTCGCCGAACGTCGGAAGGCGCTCGGGGAGCTGGAGGCCGCGCTCAACGCGGCCGGTAGACATCCGCC